>OLAF01000869.1_pt1 | contig 7111 bp, 5 predicted proteins | sample 1608961 | NCBI WGS metagenome assembly OLAF01 (sample SAMN02674970, study PRJEB24791) | human gut metagenome, SKBSTL043 | isolation source: stool | host: Homo sapiens | place: USA | reverse complement strand
TGTAATACTGATTAGGGTTCAAAGCATCCCACACCGGCGCATAAGTCGGTGTATTGATAACAGCCAGAATAACACCACCCCGATTCGAGCCTGTTCCCATTGCTCCGCCTCCATTGCTTGTATAATCTGAATAAGAGATATTGGCACTTACTGTCAGCCATTTACGAACCTGATTTTCCAAATTTACCCGGAAATTGTAACGCTTGTAATAAGAGATGTCCAACACTCCCTGTTCTTTGAGGTAACCCGCAGAAAGGTAATATTTCATTTTCTCATTACCATTGGATACAGCTACCTGATAATTTTGAGTCTTTCCGGTCGTATACGTTTCATCAAACCAGTCGGTGCGGTCGGGTAATCCGTCCGGCAAAGACACTAGTCCGATTTCATCCTGCAATTCTTTATATTGTGCTGCATTCAGGGATTCTACTTTATCGGCTACTTTGTTCAAACCGAACTGGGCTGTCAAAGAAACTTTGGCATTACCGGCTGCACCGGCCTTCGTAGTAATTAGAATGACTCCGTTAGCAGCACGCGAACCGTAGATAGATGCCGATGAAGCATCTTTCAATATCTGCATACTCTCAATATCATTCGGAGAAAGGAACTTGATATTGTCTACAGGCACTCCATCTACTACATACAGCGGATCATTACTACCATTCATTGAAGTAGTACCACGAACACGGATAGACATTTCACCGCCCGGCGTACCGTTAGGCTGAATCACCGAGACACCGGCTGCCTTACCTTGAATGGCCTGTCCTGCCGAAACAATAGGCCGCATATCCAAATCCTTGGTAGATACGGAAGAGATAGCGGTAGTCACATCTTTCCGTTTCACCGAACCATAACCGATGACCACCACTTCATCAAGCACTTCATTATCTTCCTGAAGTGTGATCTTCATCTGGTGGGCTGCCTTTACCTCCTGCGACTTATAACCCACATAAGAGAATATCAAAATGGCGTTTTGCTTAACGTTTAATGTGAAGTTGCCATCTAAATCGGTTATTGCTCCGTTAGACGTACCTTTCTCTTGTACACTAACACCGATTAGCGGTTCTTTTTGAGCATCCAGGATCTGACCGGATGCAGTAATTTGCTGTGCGGATGCACTCAAAGATAAAAACATTGCCAAGATAGCAAAGAAAATCTTGCGACTCCCCGAAAGGATTTTTCGCCTGTTTTTTTTCATGCGTACTAAGTTTTAAAGTTAATAATAAGACGCTCGTCAGCAATGGGCTACTCTCATTACTTTCGAAGCACAGGTCAAAAGTATAAAGAAATTAAAGTGAGCTAACAAGGAGGGGGCAATAAGTGGATCATACAAAACGATAATCCACTTATTTTCATCTATTTACATTCAGAACGTATACCTAAAAAAGTGGTTGTTTTACAGTCCGAATTAGCGAATTTTTCGCACTAAATCGTCAAAATCCTCTCTCGATCCACGGGCTTTATTCCTTACTTTCGCCCGATAATTATAAATTGTATTCACTGAATAACGAAGAAACTCCGCAATTTGTGAACTATCTTCAATACCCAGACGTATCAAAGCAAAGATGCGCAGTTCAGTATTCAATAACTCGCCTTTCTTCGGTAAAATCTGTTCATTTTCCTGTAATAAGTCATTGAATTTTCCCACAAAGTTAGGGAAGAGATGCAAAAAGGCTGTATCAAAGTTTGCATACAATTCTTCCAGCTCTTCGTCAAGAGCATCTTGGGAACGCGTTATCTTTAATAATTCCGCAATTTGTCCGGCAGACACTTTCTTATTCACCATCCGCCGGTAAGCGTCTAAACGGTTGATATAAGTAGAACACAACTTGATGAAACGGGCAATATACTCTTCCTTGATCTGATTGGACTCCGAGAGTTCGATATTGGTAGAAGACAAGCAACTATTCATCTGCCTCAACTCCTCATTCAATCCGTTTAACTGCTTATTAGCTACCTGAAGATGATTTCTTGCATCTGCCAGCTTTTTCATCTGACGGTAGATATATCCCAAAGCTACAATCAACAACACCAACAGTGCAGTGATAAGCAGCAGGTTCTGTTGAAGACGGTCGTTCTGCTTTTCAATCATTGCCTGATAGGTTTTATCAATCAATGAAAGCACGTCAGCACTCTGCCAACTACGCAAACGGGCATTATAAAACTTTGTCGCATTCCAGGAAAAGCGCATATATTGGTATGCACGTTCCATATCACCATCTTCATAAAGTAATTGGGCAAGCATCCACAACGAAGCATGGTCCTTAATGGCAGAACGAATATCCGATATAGCAGAAAGACAAAGATTCCGTTTCTCTCCCAGACTATCATTACTGTACTTGTAAATCAAAGAACGATGATAAGTAGCCATCGCATATTGGGGAGTATATGGTTCTATTTTCGTCAACCGGAGATCATTCACTTTCAGGGCATCCTCATACTGGCGTTGATCGCGAAATGATGCTTCACGCATCAGCAGGTATTCTTCCGATTCCGGAGGCAATATAGCATATAATGAATCTCTATATGCCTGTGAAATACTCCAATAACGTCCCGAAAGGGTTTTATCCTGTGTATAAACGCCCAACTCGCCATACACATGGTCAAAGCAGGTGTAATAATCGGCTATTAAACGAGGAATGATTTTCCGACGGTCTACCGATTCCAGCACATCAAGAGACTCTTTATACATTCCAGTTGATGATAATAATAGCGAAAGCTGCAACTGACTTTCTATCTTCCGGTCCGTATCACGCAAGCGCTCTGCAATCCGGATATTTTCATTCAAATAGTGAATTGCAGAGTCGCAGATAAAGGCTTTATATTCTTTGTATATCTGACTGTTCAGATTGTACTGTTCCGCAGAATTAGATTCTATTCCGTGTGTCAGTTCTTTAAGATGCTTGATACGTGATTCACGTTGAACCACATACGTCTCATGTTCTTGAATCGTCAAATCAAGCACATTCAACAGTGAGTCCAGGGTCTTATCGGCCCGGGTATATAATGGAAAAGAGAGAAGTAAAAGAAATATCAGGTACTTTTTTTTCATCGGAGTATTAAACTTTAATAGAAGATTACAAGATTAATAAAGACAAATGTAGAGAAAATCTTCGTAATCTTATTACAAATAGTTCATAAATTAAAGGAACAACCCCGGATACATACCTGATGAAAATAAATACCATATTACCAACCGAAGCTCTTACCAATAAAAGTATTATCTTTGTTGCATGAAAAAGTTAGTCATTGTAGGATGTGGACGACTTGCAGAAATCGTTGCGGATGCAGTTGTCAAAGGCTTATTGCCAGATTATAATCTGGTAGGTGTCTATTCGCGTACGGCATCAAAAGCAGCGCACATCGTTCATAAAATGCAGCAACATGGCAAGCCTTGCATTGCTTGCGCCACATTGGAAGAGTTATTGGCATTAAAACCAGATTATCTGGTGGAATCGGCCTCTCCTGCCGCTATGCGGGAATTGGCTTTGCCGGCATTGAAAAACGGAACGTCTGTCATTACCTTGTCTATCGGTGCTTTGGCAGACGAGACATTCTATCGGGAAGTGGCAGAAACCGCCAAGGTAAATGGCACACGAATCTATATCGCATCCGGAGCTACCGGTGGATTCGATGTTTTAAGAACTGCCTCTCTGATGGGAAATACGACGGCCCGCTTCTTCAATGAAAAAGGTCCTAACGCACTCAAAGGAACTCCCGTTTATGATGATTCTTTGCAAACGGAGCAACGTACTGTTTTCTCCGGAAGTGCTGCGGAAGCTATTCGCCTCTTTCCAACCAAAGTGAATGTTACAGTTGCCGCCTCACGAGCTTCTGTCGGTCCGGAGAACATGCAGGTATCCATACAATCTACCCCCGGATTTGTGGGAGATACGCAAAGGGTAGAAATCAAAAATGACCAAGTGCATGCCGTAGTAGACATTTATAGTGCCACATCGGATATTGCAGGGTGGTCAGTAGTGAGCACCCTGATTAATATCGTTTCACCCATTGTATTCTGACAGATTGGCCAACACTTTTGCGCTCAGGCGGTCAAACGCCTGACGCGTGCGGCCAGTAGACACCTGCATACAACGTACATGCGGATGATTGAGCAGTTGCTCACCCCCCAATGCGCCTATCGTGTCACAAAAACAAAGGTTATCACCTTCCAGCCATTCAGTAAAAGCAGCCTCATCCCATGCTGGCGACAAACCGGTATTGAATAAGATCTTCCGGTTACCCATCTGCTTAAATTCCTCTTCGTGCAACAGAATCGTATTTTTATTAAGGCAACAACAAATGACTTCACTCTCTGCCAGGAGTTCCCTCAATGGCAAAAAGCGATATCCTTTGGCAGTAGCCGCTTCTTTCTCACTGCGGGCATAATATGAAATATCAGCACCAAAGAACTTCAAGGCGTCCGCTATCATGCCGCCAGACTTACCCAGTCCGATTATTCCGACTTTCAATCCGGTAATCTCACGAGGCAATTCTTCCCACGGTTCCTGTCCAAAGCCGTGCAAACAGCGCACCAACTCACTGACTACATATTCCACTACTCCCTCGTCACCATAATCCCGGATACCTGTTACCGTGATACCCCGTTCATTGGCATAACGAATATCAACATTGGCACTTTCGGGAGAATAGAGTGAACAACACATTCCAATGTATTTCACATTCGGACAACATTCAAGTACATACCGGTTGATACGGGAGGTATAACTCAAAAGCACCGCATCAGCATCTCCGATACGGGTAATAATTTCATCATCATTCACGGGTATGTCAGGATACATCACCACCTGACCGGCAAATGAATACAACGCTTTTTCGGCCGACGGAACCAGACTGATCGGCTCTATAGCTACAAGTTTCTGAAACATCGTTTTTTTATTTTAGATTATTCGCGGTTAAGATAACCAATTGAAGAATAAACACTTTGCATAATTTGGGGAATTGAGAGATAACAATTTCGTAACTGTGCGCATTTTAGCGATTTGCAGAATAGTATCTTCAAGTAACTCTTTCGAATACAAAAGTAACAAAATTCTCTCAGGAAACAAACTCACGACCGGTTTTTATACAATTCGACAATAAAAAAACTCCGTTATTCGATAATCTTCCTTTTGACAGAGGACAGCTTTCCTAAGTCATGCGGAGTAAATTGTATAAAGCAAAAGGATCCCTACAATTTGACAGTAGGGACCCTTTTTGCAAGTTGGGCGGAGATATATTTTGTAATCTGCCGATGGCAGAGCGTTTTTAATCGACTACTAATTAAGATATAATCTTTTTACGACAACATATGTCGTCTACCGCATCAGGCATAAAATTGGATTTCAAAAAATAAATCAGACCGCCTTGAAGTTCAACTTCGGGAAAGGCGCGGATTACGGTGGCGTGATGCTCTTCCATTTCATAAGGCCGCCATGCTGCGCCACAGTCCATTCATTGTTGGCAGAGGCTGTGGGAACGGCACCGCCATTCTCGTACTTGTCGGGGTTCAGCACGAGGTCGCACTTGGCGGGGTCGAATGCGTTATCTCCGGAATGAGCGGTTCTGTTGTGAAAAACGGCGGTGCGCTCTATACTGCTGCGACCATCACTTATGTCAACGAAATTTCCGGCTGCGGTGGCTTCTATCCGGGTGAGAGCTTTGCAGCCCGTTACGATATAATTGCCGAACCAGGTACACTTCGGTATTTTGAGCGTTTCGAGGCCCGTGCATCCGTAGAAAGCATCATGGTCTATGGTTGTCACATTATCCAGCGTGAGTGCGGTCAATGAAGTGCATTCCCAGAATGCGTATTCATCAATCCGGGTGACCTGCGAAAGATTCACCGTAGTCAGCGCGGCGCAACGGATAAAGGCATACTCTCCAATTACCTGCACGCCATCGGGCAGCGTCACCTCCTGCAACTTGGTGCAATCCTTAAAGGCGAGTTCGGGCAGAGTTGGCGTTGTACCCCAGCCCGTCACTTCGGTGAGGTCGCATGTCGTGATTTGTGTATTATTGGCAAATGTACCCCACTGACCGCCTATTCCTATCTTGGAAAGTTCGCCCGTCAGCTTGAGGTCGGTGTGGCCTGCTTCGAGGGCTGCCCGGATGGTTATCTGCGCCACGACGTCGGTCATGTTGGTCACGTCGATGTTGCCGGAGGTGGGGGGTGTGAAATTCTTCGGGCGAAGCTTGATTTGAAAACTTGCCGCAGGGTCGAGGTGAAGCTCGAAGTTGCCGTCGTACTTATCACGCTGTCCCGATTGAGCTGAACTGCTCCGTACTGGGCTATGATGGCGACGTGGAGGCCAGCCCGATTGAGATGCCGCTGTCGGGTCAGCAGTTCCTTGATTTCAAGGAGAAGTATCTTGCCAATGGTGGCTCGAAGGGCATGGCGAGCCTGCACCGTGTGCTGCCCGCGCCGATTGAGGACAGCCTGCGCGATAAGATTCAGGCCATGTCCTGCGATATTTTCCGGATGCTGGACTGCAAGGGCGTTGTGCGCATCGACTACATGTTTGACCGCGCGTCCGAGCAGGTGTACATCACCGAAATCAACACGATTCCCGGCTCGCTGGCATTCTACCTGTGGGAGAACAAGGGCGTGAAGTATTCGCAGCTGATTGACCGCATGGTGGACTGCGCGCGCAAGGCGAACGAAGACCGCAACATGCGCAATTATGCTTATTCCTCCGATATTTTGAAGGGCGTTTCGCTCGGCGGCGCGAAGGGCGCAAAGGGGAGCAAGGGCAGCAAATTCTAATACTATTTCCTGCATTCACCTGCGCCATCCGCTTGCGCATTCTTATCTGAGAAATAGCATCAATCAACACAAATGCAAAATCCATGAAGGAGGGAAAATGCTTGCGATTGGAGGATATCAAGTCGCCGCAGGACATTAAAGGTTTGTCCTATGCGGAGATGAACGATCTTGCCGCGCAGATTCGCACAGAACTGGTCACGACTATTTCCAAGCGCGGCGGGCATTTGGCGAGCAATCTGGGCGTGGTAGAATTAACGATGGCGATTCACCGCGTGTTCAACATGCCGGAGGACAAAATCGTCTTCGATGTGGGGCATCAAAGTTACGTCCATAAGCTGCTGACGG
>OLAF01000833.1_pt1 | contig 7304 bp, 9 predicted proteins | sample 1608961 | NCBI WGS metagenome assembly OLAF01 (sample SAMN02674970, study PRJEB24791) | human gut metagenome, SKBSTL043 | isolation source: stool | host: Homo sapiens | place: USA | reverse complement strand
ACCAGAGCACAGGTGAATTAATGTTGGATAACAATGATTTGGAGCGTGAGCGAGGAATAACAATCCTTTCCAAAAACGTTTCTATCAATTATAAAGACACTAAGATTAATATTATCGATACTCCGGGGCACAGCGACTTCGGCGGTGAGGTGGAACGCGTATTGAACATGGCCGAACGTCGATCCTGAACCGAAATCATCATAATCATCGACATAATCGTATTCATCGTCATCATCATCGAAACTGCGATATTTTGGATTGTTGCGGTAGCTGGGCGAATATGCCGACGAATACGTGCCATAACCGTGCTGCGAACCGTTGAACGCGGGGCACGAGCAATACCTGGCCAAGAAAAGCTCATCATGCAAATCAAGCGTGGCCTGCACTTCGTATCGGCTGGACGGTGAGGTGGTGCCCCGCATATTGGCATGCAGGGTGATGCGATCGGAATCGGAGTCGTTCAGGCAATGCAGATCCGACATTTTCGCACGCCACTGGTTGGCGATTCCACGGGCACGCTGCAATACAGGCTGACTGCATTCGCTGCGTAGTTCGTCAGAAAGCCATGACAAAGTATCCGCCAACTGAACCCCAATCGTTCGCACATTTGTTCTTATGAAAGAGTATCAGCACAGCGGAACAGGAAAGCCGTGGCTGCAATCCCAGCCACGGCTTCGCTCCATACAGGTTATATCAGCGGCAACGCTTGGTGAGCGGCTGCCATGGATCGAGTTCCACCGGTTCGGATTCCAGCAGCGGCCCGATCTACGCTGGTTGGTGATGGAGCCCTGCTTCAGTTCTATGGAGAAGTCGCGCGGCAGCGAGCGCTGACCCTTGTAATCGGTGGCGGCTTCGAGCACGCCCACAGATACCGTCGCGTTGACCGTGGAACCGACCGATAATACCGGTGCAGGCATGAGAACCGCTATAACCTGTGCAGCTGCGCGATATCATCGCGCAGCTGGTTGACGGTGTCCGTCAGTTCCCGCACATTGTGGCGTAACTGTTCCGTTTCCGATTCCGCCTCATCCGCACGCTTGTCGGTCTCGTCACGAACACGGTCGACAATCCATGAAGCCAGCGTCGCGGTGACGATGCCGATCAGGGCAACGCCGGTTATCATCAGTCCGATGGCGATGCATCTTCCCTGCCATGTCACCGGAGACAAATCGCCATAGCCGACTGTGGTGACGGTCACGAACGACCACCATATCGCTTCACCGAAATCGGTGATGGAAGCGCCCGGAACCCCACGTTCCACATCCAATTCGGCAAGGGCGCCGATATACATCAGTAGTGTCACGCTGCAGCATGTGTACAGTGTGATGCGCCCACGCACCGCCATGCCACCGGTACGATTGAGCACGTTGAGCACTGCCACCAGACGCAGCAGTCTCAACGGCCTGAAGACGGGCAATGCGATGGACACCAGCATCAGCAGATTGTCTTTGAACCAAGTTTTCTTATCTTCTGCCAGCAGGATCGAAACGACGCAGTCGGCGATGAACACCATCCAGATGATGTTGATCACCATTTCACACAACAGGATATGCGTCCTCGCCAGAACTTCCCACGAATACGCGAACAGGAACACCAACGCCAATGCCGTCATGAACCATTCCGTCGCACGACGCCATTTGTTCAATGTCATACCCTTTCCTTTCTTCCCGACTGCCATCATACGGGTCTCCCCGCACGCGCGACCGTCAGCTTTTGATGGGCATGCGATTGTCGAGCGACTGACCGTTGGCGTAGCAGCGGACGTTGCCTAATGCAATGGAGATGATACTGCGTTCGGTGATCTCAAGATGGTTGCCTCCCGCCACATGTGGGGTGATGAGGCATTTCGGCTCGCACCACAGCGGCGAGTTGGCCGGCAGCGGTTCCGGTTCGGTCACATCGAGCGCGGCACCACGGATTCGTCCTTCCGCGAGCGCGTCGGCAAGCGCCTGACTTTCAATGGCGTTGCCGCGGCCCGCGTTGATGATGATGGCGTCAGGTTTGAGAGATGCGATGCGTTCCGCATTGAGCAGATGGCGCGTTGTCGAAGTGGATGGCACGCTCATGGCGATCACATCGGCGTATTGCAGCACGTCGTCGAGAGAATCGAAACCGACTATATGATCGACGCCCGGCGCTTCGACGGCGGGATTACGGCGAATGCCGATGGTTGTCATTCCGACGTTTTTGCAGAGTCGTGCGAAGTGTGATCCGATGTCGCCGGTTCCGATGACGAGCGCCGTTTTTCCGTTGGGGCTGATGGCTCGTCCTGCGTCCTGCCACATGGCATTCGGGTTGCTTGCCGCGTAGATGTGCAGGTTCTTCATGATGGCCCACATCATGGCGAACATGTGTTCGGAGACGCTTTGTCCGTAGGCTCCGGTGGCATTGGTGAGCATGGATCCGGGCTGCAGGATGCCGGGTCGCTGGTATTTGTCGACGCCGGCGCTCCAAGTTTGAAGCCATTCGAGTTTGGGGCATTGCGCGCATTCCTCGGGCGCGATGTTGCCGATGACCGCGGTGGCTTTGGCTTTGAGTTCCTCCGGTACTGCGGCGGTCCAGCTCATGCTTCCCCGTTGGGTCGAATCGCCGACGAATTCCTGTGGTATGTCTTTCGCAGCACGTATGAATTGCGCACGTTCGGATTCGGTCAACGGCAGGCAGTTGACGATCAATTTGCGGTCGTTCCATATTCCCATGCGTTTTACCCTATGACAATCGTCGGATATAGGGTTTCACGTTGGGGTTCTGGGTCAGACGCCGAGTTCGTCGGTGTCAAGGATGATGGTGACCGGACCGTCGTTGGCGAGCCGCACGCGCATGTGGGAGCCGAATCGTCCTTCTTTTACTTCGAGTCCTTGCACGCGCAGGGCGTCGTTGAATCCGTGCCATGTCTGTTCGGCGTGCGCGGGCGCTCCGGCTTTCACGAAGCTTGGGCGGTTGCCTTTGCGCACGTTCGCGTATAGCGTGAATTGGGAGATGGACAGCACACTGCCGTTCACGTCGTGGATGGAACGGTTCATTTTGCCGTTCTCGTCTTCGAAGACGCGTAGATTGGCGATTTTGCGGGCAAGCCAGTCGATTTGCTCCGCTCCGTCCGTGTCTTCCACTCCGACGAGCAGCACATAGCCGATGCCTATATGCTGTGGTTCGAATGTGGTGTCGACTTCTCCGCTTGTCTCGTCGACCACGTCGACGGATCCTTCGCCGACCTTCTGCAATACGATGCGCATAGTCCGTCCCGGTCTTTTCAGCCGGCGTAGTCGACGATGGCTTGCGTGACCTGTTTCAGGTAGTCGAGCGACGTCTGCCAATCGTCCGGCACTTCGATGGAATGGTTGGCACCAGCGTACGTGCGCACATGGTCGGTGAGCAGATGCGCTTTGGCGTCATCGTAGTATGGGTCGGCGTCACCCGCGCAGATTAGCGGCATCGGGCTGCCGGCAGTTCCCGGCAGCGGCGCGGGAATGACCGACTTGTGCCTGTCGAATGGCGGCGGATTGAGCACCGGGGTGAGCAGCACCACGCGCAATCCTAGCTTTGCGGAATGCGGATATGAGAGTGTGGAGAGCGATTTGGTGACGACCAGCAAATGCGGCTCCTCACCCGATTCGGCAGCATGTTCGAGCGCCGCTTTGTGCCATTCGTCGACCACGCGTTCCATGCAGGCGATCATTTCCGGAAACTCGACGCTTTCCGTCAGTTTCAGGTCGAGCCGGTCCACGAACCATCCGTTGGCCGCAAGCGCCTGCGCTGCCCAGTACAGCAGCGGTCGGTCTACGGTGTATCCAATGCCTGGCATGATGAGCACGTGCTTGCCGGTTTCAGTGTTCTTCACGCGGTTCTTACCCCATGGCGTGACCGCCGGTGTGACGTTTTTCGTTGTTGGTTGCGTGCCGTTCTTGCCCATGCTGTGTTTGATTCGCCTTTTCGTGTGTTCCGTCCGTCTTGGCCGGTCGTTGTGGCCGGCGTCGTTTCCCGTATTGCATGCTAGGCGGCGCCGGCTACAATCGTTTCCGTCAGTTCACCGTGTATTGGTTGCCGAACTACGGCTCGACCTATTACGCCGCTTTCGTACACGATCCGGAAGGCAACAACATCGAGGCTATGCTCGTCTGAGTGTCCAACAGCTCAACAACGACAAGACCAGATCCCGCCATACGTAATGTTCTCATGGCGGGACCTGTCATATTCCCAGAGAATCAAACATCTCCGCAGCCGTGTGGAAACGCGGACCGTTCTCCGCTGAATATTCATGGACTTCCCGCAAGGCAGAAAACGTATCAGTAGGAACGGCGCTCTGTTGAGGAAGGTCTAATGAAAGTCGGAACTCGTACGTGCCTGGATTGGAACACATGTGATTTTCCCCTTTAGCCCTAGTTACTTGAACAGGTCGAACAGGCTGAACGTGGTCTTCTTGTAGATGGTGTTGTACAGCTTGCGCTTGGGGTGCAGCCAACCCATGCCCTTCTTCCCGTAGCCAGGGATCAACGCTTTCTTGAACGCACGGGTGGCACGCCCCTTCGTGCGCGCGGCCAGGCTCTTCTTCCAACTTGGTTTCCTCATCCCATATTTCATAGCGACCTCTTTTCGGATGACTACCTCACATTGTGCCGCGCCCACAGCAAACCGACAAGTCAGGAACCCATACTTGGCTATGCTCCATCACTCGTCCAGGCACAAGGGGCAAGGATGCGGTGCGGACCACACCCTATCAAAACATGAACATCAGGAGCCTGCAACTGCATCTCGGAACATGCGATAAGGTGGAACCAATGACAGAAAGGCGGTGCGGCTATGAGTGCTTGGATAATTCGCGCGGGACACGGTGGGGTGTACGCGGAAGACTGGCTTGACAAGGGGAAGATCGGCATCGGTTGGGATTTTGGAAGCAAGGATATCGCTTCCATGAAACGCGAGCAGATCCGAGCCACATATCTAGCCGAACATCCCAATGAAAGTAAAAACAGGGTGGCTGCCATCGTCGGTCAGGTGTACCGTTTCGCACACGAGATGACACAAGGACAGACCGTCGTCATGTACGATCCGGCGAGTCGTCTTTATCATATTGGCGTCATCACCGGTGATTGCGTTCCTACGCGTGATGAAGATGACCCCGCCTATACCCGTACCGTTCGTTGGGAGACATCCGCATCACGCGATGCGCTCAAGCAATCCTCCAAAAACTCCCTCGGCGGCATCCAGACTATTTTCGCCGTGTCGGACGAGGTCATGAACGACCTCCGATCAGCCACGGGGACTTCGCAGCCGATTCCGGAGGAAGCGGCAGGCGAAGATGCCTCCGACGACAATGAGGACGCTCGCGCCGCCACATATGATAATGGTATCGAGCTTATCAAGGACCGCGTGAACCAACTTGACTGGGAGGACATGGAACGCCTCGTGGCAGGACTGCTCAAAGCCATGGGATATTGCGCTCGGATCACGCCGAAAGGGCCGGACGGCGGCCGCGATGTCATAGCATCTCCCGATGCCCTTGGACTGGAATCGCCACGTATCGTGGTCGAAGTCAAACACCGCAAGGGTGCCATGGGAGCACCTGCGATCCGTTCCTTCATTGGCGGCCTACGCGCAAACGACCGCGGACTTTATGTCTCCACCGGAGGTTTCACCAGAGAAGCCCGATACGAGGCGGAACGCTCCAATGTTCCCATGCGTCTACTCGACCTCGACGGATTCGTCCGCCATTATGTTGATGTGTATGACAAGACCGATGAGGAGACGCGCGACATTCTGCCGCTGACCCGTATTTGGTGGCCTGCATAAAGAAAGCATGACTTCTTAAAACACAAATTCTGATCAAAGCTCAATGCAGCAGTATCTACACGACCCAAACATTATCGGCATCAAAGATGCATTTACCTGATTTCTATAAGGGCAAACCAAGCCTTCCAGACCACTCGCATATCAGACATGACAAGGTAATGATGAATAGTACTTTCTCTTTCCAAGACGATTCCCCATTGAGCAAGCAAAAGGCCGGCAATAAAACGGTCTCTAGTCTGGACAGGTTCGGCAGGACGACGCTCATAAGGAATCTTGCACAAGCAATCAGCACATCAGTTTCCAAGAATGGAAGTCTGGTCGTAAGTCTTGAGGGACCTTGGGGATCCGGTAAGACGTCTGCAAAAAATATGCTGAAGGAATCACTCACCGAATGCTGGGCGAACAAGAGAAAACACTCAAATAATTACCCACGTTTGATAAATGCAGAATTCGATCCCTGGCTTTTTTCTGGAAGCAATGATGTGGTCTCCCTGATGTTTTCATCAATCATTAATGCGATAGACGTGTATTTACCCGAAGAATTGGAAAAAAGAACCTCTTTTAGCAGAAAAATCGAAGCCGCTGGAAAAGCCCTCGACACCGCCTCCCATATTGATCCAAGCGGAATCTTAAAATCTGCATCGGATGCACTGCAATGGGTATCCGAAAACCTGAATCCTACAGATAACAACGTTAAGCCCCTAATTCAGGCTCGCAATGAATTAATCAGGCAATTGCGATCACTTCCAGAAGACTATGCGATAGTCGTTTATATTGATGAAATCGACAGACTTGACGATAAGGATATTGCCACTCTATTTAAGGCCCTGAAATCCGTCGGCAACCTGCCTCATGTCATTTATGTACCGGTATTCGACCGAGAAATTGTCACTGCAGCCCTAGACAAGGTAACGCAGCAAGGCAGAGGCAATCAATATCTCGAAAAGATTATTCAAATTCCAATCGTACTTCCAAAAATACCAATGGAAGTTGTTTGGGAAGATTTTATAAAAGAAATAAGCGTCTTTATTACATCAAGTAACAACTCAGCAGTTGAACAAAATCATCTAGCATATAATATTTTCGAACTGAAAAATGATATATTCGCAAAGCTAGAGCACCATTTGATGGTTCTTAAAAAATATGATATAGCTCCCATAAAGTGTGACAACAATCCATCTCTAAGGGAGAGTCATCTGGGACAAGAGTCTAAATTAATAGGCTACATAGCAAAAAATAAATATATCTTAGAAGAGGATATCAAAGAAAATAGGCAGATGCTAAAAGATAGCCTTATGAACAAGGTATCCGACATGGCAGATTTCATCATAACCGAAAAAGGTAAGTTGACAGGTATCTTTAACGGAAATGAAGAAGATAGCCTAGTAGATTTTATTACAAGAGATAAATCGAGACTAATATTTTTCGTTTCAAAAAATAAATCTATTCTAGCGAATTATTTTATAGATAAGCCAGAAGACTCAGACAGTTTTCTTAAAGAAAATAAACAATACCTC
>OLAF01000793.1_pt1 | contig 7558 bp, 3 predicted proteins | sample 1608961 | NCBI WGS metagenome assembly OLAF01 (sample SAMN02674970, study PRJEB24791) | human gut metagenome, SKBSTL043 | isolation source: stool | host: Homo sapiens | place: USA | reverse complement strand
GTCACCACTAGCTCGTCGTGTGCAGCTCTTACTTTTTAAAAAGGGCAGTAAAAATCCTAAGGTCATTAAGATGAGCCGAGGAACCAGTGTCAATAAGGATCGTCATGAGATGAATACTCACGGTGTTTGGAGTACCACTGTCAAAAAGGATTTGGATGGGGTAGCCTACCAGTTTCGTGTTTATCATGAGGAAAGCTTCTATCAGGATACGAGAGACCCTTATAGCATCGCCCTTAGCTTAGATAATAAAAAAAGTTTGGTGGTCAATCCACAGCGACTTGTCCCAAGAGGGTATGAAAAGGTTACCAAGCAAAAAGCGAGCTGGCGTAAGGCAAATGCTTGCTCATCCGTTATCTGTGAAATGCACCTCCGTGATTTCTCAATCTCAGAGACGTCTGGTGTTAAGAAGTCCTATAGAGGGACATACCTAGGTGCCTGTCAGAAAGGTACTAGAAATGCCCTAGGAGATGTGACTGGTTTTGATTACCTCAAACGCATGGGTTACAATTATGTCCAGTTGCAACCGGTCTTTGATCACCATAAAACCTACGATAAAGATGGGAAGCTTCTCTATAACTGGGGGTATGATCCTGAGAATTATAATGTCCCAGATCGTCAATTTGCTGCTGATCAAAAGAATCCCGTGGCACCAATTTTAGAGCTTAAGAAAATGATTCAGGCCTACCATGAGGCAGGCATTGGGGTCATCATGGATGTGGTTTATAACCATACTTACTCATCTTACAGCTCTCCTTTCCAACTATCTGTGCCGGCTTATTACTACCGTATGCATGACAATGGGTCTTTCCAAGATGGATCAGGCTGTGGAAATGAGACAGCCAGTGAAAAGGAAATGTACCGTAAGTATATGATTGATTCCTTAACCTATTGGGCAGAAGAATTTGGAGTGGATGGTTTCCGTTTTGACCTTATGGGCTTGCATGATGTTGCTACTATGAATGCCATTCGTTCGGCCATGGATGATATTGATCCTAGGATTCTTCTTTATGGTGAAGGATGGGATATGGGAATTGGACTTCCTGTAGACCAAAAGGCCAAGAAGGATAATGCAGCCTTGATGCCTAGAATCGGATTTTTCAATGACAATGCGCGTGACGCGGTCAAGGGGGCAGAGGTCTATGGGTACATCAATAACGGCTATGTGTCTGGAGCCCCATTGGAAGACCAGATTGCCAAGAGTCTGCTTGGTAGCCGTGGTTTTGTAAACTACCTCATGCCAGGTCAGGTCCTCAACTATATCGAAGCGCACGACAACTACAATTTGAATGACCTTATGCATCATTTGCATCCACATGATTCGCCAGAAGATATTGAAAAACGTATTTACTTGGCAAATGCTCTTAATCTAAGTATGCAAGGGATGTGTTTCATGCAGTTGGGACAAGAATTCCAGCGTAGTAAGATGGTTGCAACAGGTGAAGATGGAAATTACACGGAAGCGGATGTTAAGCGTGCCATGAATAGCTACAATGCCCCTGATGCTGTTAATCAGGTGGATTGGAATCAAGTGACTCTTAAGAAAGACTTGGTTGCTAAAGTTGCCAAATTAATTGAGCGTAAGCAAACCGTACAAGAATTTTCATATCGTTCATATGCAGATATTTACGATAATCTCTATGTCGCAAAAGCTGAGTACGATTCAGGTATTGTTGAATTACATATTTCTGGAAAATTACGTAAGACTTTTGTGTTCGATAATATGAAAAAAGATTTGGAGATTTACTGACAAGAATGTCAAAAAATGTTATAATACAGTAAACGCTTACATAAGTGGTTTTGTTTACTTGTAAGCCCTATCGGTCTGAAGGGTTTTCTAGTGTATTTACATATATTTCAATGTTTTAATTTCTTGATAGTTAGAACTATCAAGGCTAGTTTTAGAAAGGAGTGATGGTATGAATCTCGATGAAGCCATGTACACGTTTGGGACAGGTGAGAACTTCCACCTTCAGAATTATCTGGGTGTGCATGAATTGGAGGGAGAAGAAGGATTTGTCTTCCGTGTGTGGGCCCCTCATGCTGAGCAGATTCAGGTAATTGGAGATTTCACAGGTTGGTTTGATGAACCTCTGGATATGACCAAAAACCATATCGGTGTTTGGGAGGTAAGTTCAGCCCTCCCTCAAGAAGGACAACTCTATAAGTTCTTGGTGAAACGTAAGGGAGGTCAAGTAGTCGAAAAGATGGATCCTTTCGCTACTTATTTGGAACCACGTCCAGGAACAGGAGCTGTGATTCGTAAGAAGAAAACTAAGAAGTGGAAGGATGGCCTTTGGATGGGTCGTCGTAAACGCTTTGGTTTCCAAAAACGTCCGGTTAATATCTATGAAGCTCATGCATCATCTTGGAAACTAAAAGAGGATGGTCAACCTTATACTTTCAAAGAATTGAAAGAAGAGTTGATTCCATATTTGGTTGAGATGAACTATACCCACGTGGAATTCATGCCACTCATGGCTCACCCTCTTGGGATGAGTTGGGGTTACCAGCTCATGGGTTACTTTGCTTTTGAGCATACCTATGGTACACCAGAAGATTTTCAAGATTTTGTTGAAGCATGTCACCAGAATAATATCGGTGTCTTGGTAGACTGGGTCCCAGGTCACTATACACAAAATGACGATGCTTTAGCCTACTTTGATGGTACACCAACTTTCGAATATCAGGATCACGATCGAGCTCATAACTATCGTTGGGGAGCGTTGAACTTTGACTTAGGAAAAAATCAAGTACAGTCTTTCCTTATTTCAAGTGCTCTTTACTGGATTGAAAATTATCATATCGATGGTATCCGAGTGGATGCAGTTTCAAACATGCTCTATTTGGACTATGATGAGGGTCCATGGATGCCAAACAAGGACGGTGGTAACCGTAACTTGGAAGGCTATGGCTTCCTTCAAAAACTCAATCGTGAGATTAAAAAACGCTATCCAGATGTCATGATGGTTGCGGAAGAATCAACTGCAGCAACACCAATTACACAACCGATTGAAGAGGGTGGACTAGGTTTCGACTTCAAATGGAATATGGGTTGGATGAACGATATCCTCAAATTCTACGCAGAAGATCCAGTTTACCGTCAGTATGACTTCAATCTGATGACCTTCAGTTTCATGTATTGCTTCAATGAAAACTATGTTCTACCTTTCTCACATGATGAAGTGGTTCATGGTAAGAAGAGCATGATGCATAAGATGTGGGGTGACCGCTATAATCAGTTTGCTGGTCTTCGTAACCTCTATGCTTACCAACTCTGTCACCCAGGTAAGAAATTGCTCTTCATGGGATCTGAATTTGGTCAGTTCTTAGAGTGGAAATTTGATTACCAACTTGAATGGAATAATCTTGAAGATGAGATGAACCAGAAGATGCAGGCCTTTACTAGCCATATGAATGCTTTCTACAAGGACCATAAATCTCTCTGGCAGATTGATGATTCTTACGATGGTATTGAAATCATTGATGCGGATAACCGTGCTGAAAGTGTGCTTTCCTTCATTCGTAAGGATGACAAAGGCGATAAGGGTGACTTTCTCGTCTGTGTCTTCAACCTAGCTCCAGTGGAACGTCAAGACTTCACTATTGGATTGCCAGTCGCTGGTATTTATCAAGAAGTACTTAACACTGAAATGGAAGAATTCGGTGGTGTCTGGAAAGAAGGAAATCCTGAAACTCGTACCCAAAAGGCGAAGTGGAAGGATTATGAAAATACCCTTAGCTTCACATTGCCAGCTCTTGGAGCAAGTATCTGGCGTGTTAAACGTCGCTTGAAATAAAGGGTAGACTTAAACGTGTACACGATTTGTTTTTCGGGGTGATAGAAAGATAATCACAATTCTAAGATGCTTTTGATTTTCGAACTGTTACCATTGGTGAAAAAACTTACTTTAATTGTCATAATCAGTTTCGACTGATTGTTTCACATCCATTTGAGGATGGAACTAAAAATCATGAGGGGGACTATTCATGAAAAATGAAATGTTGGCTTTGATCCTTGCTGGTGGGCAAGGAACTCGTCTTGGAAAATTGACCCAAAGTATTGCCAAACCAGCTGTTCAATTTGGTGGACGCTATCGTATTATTGACTTTGGTTTGTCAAATTGTGCCAATTCAGGAATTAACAATGTCGGTGTCATTACACAGTATCAGCCACTTGCTTTGAACAATCATATCGGTAATGGTTCAAGTTGGGGCTTGGATGGTGTTAACTCTGGTGTATCCATTCTTCAACCTTACTCAGCTAGTGAAGGTAATCGTTGGTTTGAAGGTACCAGCCACGCTATTTACCAAAACATTGACTATATCGACAGCATCAATCCTGAATACGTTTTAATCTTGTCTGGTGACCATATTTACAAGATGGACTATGACGATATGCTCCAATCTCACAAGGACAACAACGCAAGCCTTACTGTCGCCGTTCTTGATGTGCCACTTAAAGAAGCTAGCCGTTTCGGTATCATGAACACTGATGCTAATAACCGTATTGTTGAGTTCGAAGAAAAACCTGAAAATCCTAAATCTACGAAAGCATCAATGGGTATTTACATCTTTGACTGGAAACGTCTTCGCAATATGTTAGTTTCAGCTGAAAAGAGCGCAGTTGATATGTCAGACTTTGGTAAGAACGTTATCCCAGCTTATCTTGAAACAGGTGAAAGCGTCTTTGCTTATGAATTTGAAGGCTATTGGAAAGACGTAGGTACTATCGAATCCCTTTGGGAAGCAAATATGGAGTATATCTCTCCTGAAAATGCTTTGGATAGCCGTAATCGTCAATGGAAAATTTATTCACGTAACATGATTGCTCCACCAAACTTCTTGGGTGAGCATGCTCATGTTGAAGATTCACTTGTTGTTGATGGTTGTTTGGTTGATGGAACTGTTAAACATTCAGTGCTTTCAACAAGTGCCCAAATCCGTGAAGGTGCGGTCGTTGAAGATTCAGTGATTATGAGTGGTGCAGTTATTGGTAAAGGCGCAAAAATTAAACGTGCTATTATCGGTGAAGGGGCACACGTTTCCGATGGTGTGGAAATTGACGGTACAGAAGAAGTGCAAGTCGTAGGATACAATGAAGTAGTGGGGGTACCAAAAGATGAAGATTGATAAATATTCTGCAATTCTAGGAAATACCGTAGGGTTCCATGACATGGATGGTTTGACTGAACACCGTCCTATTGCCAGCCTACCATTTGGTGGAAAATATCGCCTCATCGACTTCCCATTGTCTAACTTGGCTAACGCTGGTATCCGTAGCGTCTTCGGTATCTTCCAAAACGAAAACATCAGTTCTGTCTTCGACCACATTCGTTCAGGTCGTGAGTGGGGCTTGTCAACACTCCTCAGCCACTACTACCTTGGTATTTATAACACTCCAGTTGAAAGTTCAACGGTTGATAAAGAATACTATAGTCAAATCTTGACTTACCTTAAACGTTCAGGGTCAGACCAAACGGTAGCGCTTAACAGTGATGTTTTGGTCAACATTGATCTTAACCAAGTCTTGCACCTTCACAATTCAACAAGACAAAAAATTACTGTTGTCTACAAAAAACTTCCTAAAGAACAAATCTCAGATGTAAACAGTGTTTTAGAAATTGATGAATCTGACAAAGTGCTTAGCCATGAGCTCTTCCAAGGTGGAGACAAAGAAGCCTACAACATGTCAACAGACATCTTCGTTGTGGATACTCCATATTTGATTGAAAAATTGGAAGAAGAAGCAGCTAAAGAAGAACCACGTAAACTTCGTTATGTGCTTCGTGATTTGGCAGTTGCTGAAAATGGTTTTGCCTACGAATACACTGGTTACCTTTCAAATATTCACTCAGTTAAAGCATACTTTGATGCTAACTTGGATATGTTGGAATCAGAAAAATTCTATAAACTTTTTGCACCAAACCAAAAAGTTTACACTAAAGTGAAGAATGAAGAGCCAACATACTATGCAGCTTCTTCTGAAGTTAAAGTGTCTCAGTTTGCATCAGGTTCTATTGTACGTGGTAAAGTGGAACACTCAGTGGTTTCACGTAATGTAGATTTGGCAGAGGGTTCAAGCGTGAGCTACTCAGTTCTCTTCCCACGTGTTATAGTTGGAAAAGGCGCTACAGTTGAGTATGCGATTGTGGATAAAGGTGTTGAAATCGCTGAAGGTGTTACTATTCGCGGTACAGAAAACAACCCAGTTATCATCAAAAAAGGTAGCGTTGTAACAGAGGATATTGTACGATGAAAATTTTATTTGTAGCTGCTGAAGGTGCACCTTTCGCTAAGACTGGCGGTTTGGGTGACGTTATCGGTGCTCTTCCTAAATCTCTAGTCAAAAATGGTCACGAAGTTGCCGTCATTCTCCCATATTATGATGTGGTATCGGCTAAGTTTGGCGATCAGGTTGAAGACCTTGGCTTCTTCTATACAAATGTTGGTTGGCGTCGTCAATATGTCGGCATCAAGAAAATTGTCCGTGATGGTGTGACTTTCTTCTTCATTGATAATGAGCAGTATTTCAACCGTGGTACGGTATACGGTGAGTGGGATGATGGTGAGCGTTTTGGCTTCTTCCAGATGGCTGCCCTTGAGTTGATGGAAAAAGTGGACTTTATTCCAGATATTCTCCATGTTCATGACTACCACACAGGCATGATTCCATTCCTACTTAAGGAAAAATACCATTGGATTCAAGCTTACCAAGGTATTAAGACAGTCTTCACTATCCATAATATTGAGTTCCAAGGTCAATTTGACAGTGGTATGCTTTGGGAAATCTTTGGTGTTGGTTACGAGCGTTATGCTGATGGTACTCTCCGTTGGAATGACTGCCTCAACTGGATGAAAGCAGCTGTTCTTTACGCAGATCGTGTAACAACAGTTTCTCCATCATACGCTGGTGAAATTCAAACACCTGAATTTGGTAAAGGCCTAGATCAAATCATGCGCATGGAATCTGGTAAGTTGTCTGGTATTGTTAATGGTATCGATACGGACCTCCTTGATCCAGAAACAGATGCTCACATTCCTTATCATTTCTCAGTGGATGATTTGTCAGGTAAAGCCAAAGACAAGGCAGCTCTTCAAGAACGTGTTGGTCTTCCAGTTCGTGAAGATGTACCAGTCATTGGTATGGTGTCTCGTTTGACAGACCAAAAAGGTTTCGATTTGGTGGTCAATGAGCTCCACAATATCTTGCAACATGATGTTCAGATTGTTCTTTTGGGTACTGGTTACAGCGACTATGAGAATTCTTTCTCTTGGTTCGCTCATGCTTACCCAGAAAAAATGTCTGCCAACATTACTTTCAACCTAGAGTTGGCTCAACAAATTTATGCTGGTTGTGACATTTTCCTTATGCCTTCAGCCTTTGAACCATGTGGCCTCTCTCAAATGATGTCTATGCGCTATGGTACCTTGCCAGTCGTTAGTGAGGTTGGTGGTCTTCGTGACACCGTTGAACCTTATAACCCTGTAACAGGCTCAGGTACAGGATTCTCATTTGGTAACTTCTCAGGTTACTGGATGGTTCAAACCCTTGAAAAAG
>OLAF01000740.1_pt1 | contig 7890 bp, 9 predicted proteins | sample 1608961 | NCBI WGS metagenome assembly OLAF01 (sample SAMN02674970, study PRJEB24791) | human gut metagenome, SKBSTL043 | isolation source: stool | host: Homo sapiens | place: USA | reverse complement strand
TGCCCGTGGAATTGTAGCCCTCCGTCGGCGGCACGTTGTCCTCCTCCGGCGGCAGGTCGGGCACTTCGTCTTCCTCCGGCTCGTCACCCGTGGGAAGTCCCGCTGTCACGCTGTCCAAATCGTCATCAAAATAGAATCCGTCGCGGCTGGCAGGGGTTTCACCGCGATTTTTGCCGTTCTTCTGATTCGCCATGACGAATCGATCACCTCAGTTCCTTCAAAGAATAGGGGAATCCGCTCATCAGTTCAATTGCGGCATGCGTCCCTGCTGGGCGAGCAGCGCGAGATTCTCGACGATGTAGCCCAGCCCCAGCACCGTGCAGTCGCCAGGGTCTTTCGCCAGAATGACCTGTATGTTCAATTCATTGGCGATGTACTGATCCAACGCATACAGCTGCGCGGCGCGGCCGGTGAGATAAATGCCGTTCTTCATGATATCGGATGCCAGCTCCGGCGGGGTGCGCTCCAAGACCCACTTGATAGCGGTCAGAATCGCCCGGCATGGCTCGCGAACCGCGCCATACGCCTGCTGCGCGGTATAGTCGATTTCCAGCGCGCTGGGGGAGAGCAGGTCGCGCCCGCGGATGCGCACACTCGACCCGTTCTCCTGCGGCAGGGCGGAAGCAAGGTCAAGTTTTACATCTTCAGCTGTCTTTGCGCCAATCAGCATCTTAAACTCATGTTTAATATGGTTGACGATGGCTTCATCCATTTTCACGCCGCCGACGGGGATGGACTGGCTGACGACCAGACCGCCCAGCGACACGACTGCCACTTCCGTCGTTCCACCGCCGACATCCACCACCATGCAGCCTTCCGGCTCAAAAACGGACAAGCCTGCGCCAATCGCCGCCGCCAAGGGCTTTTCAATCAGGTAGACCTTCTTCAAGCCGCACGCGCGAACCGCCGCCGTCAGCGCTTTACGGTTCACTTCGTCAATTTCCGACGGAATGGACATGACCAGCCGCGGCTTGACGAGGTTGCTTTCGCCAACCGCCTTGCTGATGAAAGCACGCAGCAGCAGCACCGTTGCGTCGTAATTGGCAATCATGCCGTTGCGGATGGGGTGAATGGCGATTTCCGCGTCGCTGGTGCGCCCATACATACGCTGTGCATCCTCGCCGACGGCAATCGGCTTCTTGTCGCCGCGCCGCGAAATCACCAGCGTCGGTTCGCTGATGACGATGCCCTCGTTCTTCACATAAACAACTGTATTGCAGGTTCCAAGGTCAAGCCCAATGTCTGGCGCTTTGAAGTGCATATCTGTACCATCCCTCAATCAAATTCATCATCCGGCGTCAGGCGCGCCAGCAGTGCAGTCCGCATTCATCCAGCAGTTCGCGCACGGTGTGCATCGGCAGGCCAATCACGTTGCTGTACGAGCCTTCGAGCTTGTCAATCCACAGCCCGGCAATGCCCTGTACCGCGTATGCGCCCGCCTTGTCCATCGGTTCGCCCGTAGCGATATAGCGGCGGATTTCCTCCTCCGTCATCGGGCAGAAATGCACCTGCGTCCCCACGACCCGCTGATGAACCATGCCCTGCGCATCCACGGCGCACACGCCTGTGTACACCTGATGCCACCGCCCGGACAGCAGGGACAGCATCTGGAACGCTTCCGCCTCGGAGTGCGGCTTGCCCAGTGCCTTCCCATCCACCGCCACCAGCGTATCCGCCGACAGCACCACGCAGCCCGGATGCGCCGCAGCGCCCGCAAGCCCCTTGCGGCGGCTGATTTCCTGCACCGCTTCTTCCGGCGGCAAGGCGCAGCTTTCGTCCACCTCCGGCGCATCCACCACATACGGCAGCCCCGTCAGCGAAAGCAGTTCCCGGCGGCGCGGCGACCCCGACGCCAGAATAAGCGCGGCATGATTCATACCATCAGTCCTCCTGAAATTCCAAAGCATCAGCGAAGGGTTTCGCGAATGCTTAAAACAATCCATCCTGTATTATAGCACATTTCCGCCTATAATGAAAGGATTTTCGCAATTTTCACCGTCTTTTCATATTTCGCGGGCAAACGCGCAAAATAAAAAGGCGGAATGCGCGGCACGAATGCCGGATTCCGCCGGAAAGGATGAAGAAAATTACATCTTGCTGATTTTGTTAAAGTCCACGCGCGATTTCAAGACTGTCAGCAGCACCATGCCGACGAAAACAGAGCCGAACTCGCCCAAGGCAATCAGACCAATCTGAATCAGCAGCGGGAACTCGTGCGAAAGCGCCCAAACCATCGTGCCGACGATCAGGCCGTTCGCCACAACGGGGCAGGCTGCCGCCAGAATGGGCTTGTTGCGCAGCTTGTAAGTGCCGTAAGCCGCCAGCAGCGTCGTCAGAGAACCGAATACAATGTCGAAAATCGACGGCGACGGGTTGAAGATGTTTGCAATCAGACAGCCCACGAACAGGCCGGGAATGGACTGCGGCAGAACCATCGGCAGCACCGTGAACGCTTCAGACACGCGGCACTGGATGTTCCCATACGAGCTGGGCGCGAGCAGCAGCGTCAGCGCGGCGTAGAGCGCGGCGATGATGGCAGAGAGACAGAGGGAACGGGTGGTCAGCAGCTTCTTAAACATAGAAGCACTCCTTTCTTTGCAGGGCTGCGCACATGCGTGCGCGAATCCCTGTCCCGGCGCTGTCGGAAAGGAAGTCCGATGCGCTCCGGTGCGCGGTTTCCGCGCAAGAAAATACTATATCATATTTTTTCCTGAATCGCAAGTAGAAAATCGGGCAGAATGTACTCTGCGCCCGCCGGTGCGGGTGACAAATTTTCAGGGAGGTTGACTGATATGTCCCATAAGAACAACCAGTGCATCCATTGCTCCGTCGAAAGCTGCCAGCATCATGAGCAGGACGGTGTCTGCGGTCTGATGGACGTTCAGATTGCGCCGAAGGAATGCTGCTGCAACGGGAAAGCGGACGAAAGCTTGTGCTCGTCGTACAAGTGCCGCTGGTAACGGACAGGCGGGAAATCTTCCGAGGGGGATCGTGTCGCGCACAAGGCGGCGCGGTCTCCTTTGGCGTATTCAAAGAAGGGGGAATGGCGCATGAACGGTGATTTACGGGAAAACTGCCGTCTGCTGGATGAAAAGCTGCATCGGGCGGTCAATCCGGACATGCACGTCCGCTTCTTCCGCACGTTTTTACGCGACGCGGCGGTGTACTATGTGGACGGGCTGATTTCCACCGACTTCATGCAGCACTATTTGCTTTTTCCCCTGCAAAATGCGGCGGAAACGGCATCATCCGGCGAAATCGCTGGCTGCATCCGGCAGCGCGTCGCCTTGTGCGAAGTCGAAACGTTTTTTGATGTGCGGGAAATCGTCGCGCAGCTGGTGTCGGGGCACGCGGTCGTATTGGCGGACGGTATGGACGGCGCGCTGAGCTTCGATGTGCGCGGGGCGGTTCGCCGCGGGATTTCGCCGCCGCTGACCGAAAGCGTCGTGAGGGGACCGCATCAGGGGTTCAACGAGTCCATCCGCGACAGCATTACCCTGCTTCGCCGCATTCTGCCTACGCCGGAGCTGATTGGCGAAATGCGGCAGATTGGCGACGCGATTCCGGTCAGCCTGTGCGTGATGTACCTGCAAAACGCGGTGGATGAAAGCAGTCTGTCCCGCCTGAAGGCACGGCTGGAGGAGGTACATATTGACCATGTGCTGTCCATCGGCGCGCTGGAGCAATTGCTGGAGGATCACCCGTTTTCGCTCCTGCCGCAGTGCGTGATGACCGAGCGCCCCGACCGCGCCGCGTCGATGCTGCTGGAAGGGCAGATTGTGCTGCTGCTGGATGGTTCGCCGCAGGTGCTGGTGCTGCCTGCCAGTCTCCTTCATCTGCTGCATACGCCGGATGATACGTCCTCGCGTTGGCTGTACGGCACGTTTATGCGGCTGATTCGCCTGCTGGGACTGCTCTGCGCGCTGATGCTGCCCGCACTGTTCGTGGCGTTCGTCACGTTCCATCCGCAGGCGCTTCCGGCGGCGCTGCTCACATCGATTCTGGAAAGTCAGGCGGAAGTGCCGCTGTCTGTGCCGCTGGAAATGCTGCTGATGCTCATCATGTTCAACCTCGTCGGGGAAGCCAGCATCCGCGTGCCGTCGCTAACTGGTTCAACGCTCGGCACGGTCAGCGGCTTGATCCTGGGACAAGCCGCGGTCGAAGCGAAACTTGTGCATCCGCTGCTGATTATTGTCGTTGCGGTGTCCAGCCTCGGATCATATGCCGTGCCGGATTATTCGCTTGGATTAGCGGTGCGCATCGGACAATTGCTCCTGCTTGCGGCGGGCAGCATCTTCGGCGTTTACGGCATCGTCCTGTTCATGACGGCGCTCTGCGTCCGCCTGTGCAGCCTGACGAGCCTTGGCGCACCCTTCGCCGCCCCGCTTTCGCCGCCGCGTGCGCATAATCCCGATTTGCTGACGCGCCATCCGCTTTGGCAGCAGCGCTGGCGGACATGGCTGGGCAGTGCCGAGAACAATATGCGCTCACGCGGCAGAATGCGTGGCTGGGACAGGAGAGGACAATAATGCAGCGAATCCAGAAGCGCCGCGCCGGGCAGCGGCAGACGCAGAATGCGCTGATTGGGCTGCTGTCCGCCGTGTCGATGACGCGCGTCGGCTTAACGCAGCTGCTGCCCCTTTGCGGGAGCGCCGCGTGGTGGCTTTCTGCCGCGTGTATGCTGCCGGGGCTGTGCGTCTACGGCACTTTGCGGCTGCTCCTGCGCCGAACGCACACGCGGACGCTGACCGACTGTGCCCGAAAGCTGCTGGGGAATTTCGGCGGCATCCTGATTATGCTCGCGCTGATCCTCCCGCTCCTGCTGGACGGCGCTGCGTCCCTCACGGCGCTCATCACATTCTTCACCGAGGGCATCGGTGCGCGTGGCTCGCAGTTCACGCTGACGCTGCTGACGGCGTCGGTGATGCTGATTGCCCTGAACCGCGACGGACTGCCGCGCGGCGTTTATCTGCTCCGGCATGTGCTGCTTGTCGCCGCCGCGATTATCGCCATCAACGCGCTGCTCGACGCGCACCCGGACGGCATCGTGCCGCTCTTGGGCGAAGGCGTGCCGTCGCTGCTGAGCGGCATCCGCAGCGCGTGGGGCATGAGCTGGATGCTGCTCCTGCTGCTGGAATTTCCGGCGGAAGAGGGGGCAAGGCGCACCCCAGCCATGCTCGCCGGGCTGCTGCCCTGCCCTGTGATTTTGCTCCTGCTGTCCCTCGCGATTCCGCCGGAACTGACCGTGCCGGGGCGCAGTCTTGCCAGCAGACTTGCGCTGCCGACGCTGTTTTTGCAGCCCGCCGTCCGAACGCTTGCGCAGTGTCTGCTGATGATGACGCTTTTTCTGAGCATTGCGGGCAGTGCGCAGCTGGCGGCGCGCTTCCTGACATCATTGTGCCAGAAGCCGAAAAAGTGGGTGCCGTATGTGCTGATTGGCTTGCTGACGCTGACGCAGCTCTTCGACATCAGCCGACTTTGGCGCGTCCTGACCGCCCTCACGGCATGGTCGCTTGTGCCGGGGGTTCTGCTGCTTCTGGTGCTGACCATCGCCCGGATTTGCAGGAGGGAAAAAGCATGAAACGCGCACTTTGTCTGCTGCTGATCTGCCTTTTCTGCACGGGCTGTTCGGCGCTGCCGCCGGAGGAACGCGCCTTCTGCGTCGTCCTGCTGGTTGATGGCGGCGCGCAGGAATGCACCGTCCGCGTGCGCATCCCGACATACCAGCAGAACGGCGGCTATCAGACACTTTCCGCAACTGGCGCTACGCTGACCGACGCGCTCCGAACACTTGAATCCGCCGCGCAGATGCGCCTGCACTGGGGGCAGCTGCGTCTGATTGTGCTTTCGCGCGCATGGGCGGCGGAAATCCCGATTGTGCGGACACTCAGCGACTTGTCCGGCGTGGAGAATCTGCGCCTGCACGCTTCCGTCGCCGTGACCGAGGAGGATATGGCGGCGCTGGCGGAAAAGCTCGTTCCGGAGAACGGTACGCGCCTCAGCAAGTCCATCGATGTGATGGTGCAGGCGCGGCACGAGCAGGGCGTCATCCCGACGTGCGCCGCGTCGATGCTGCTTCGCTTCGGCAGCCGTCAATCACCCGTACTTTGCGGCGCGGAAAGCACGGCGGAAGGCCTCCTGCTCAGCGGCGCGTGGCTGACGGATGTGGACGGGCTTGTCCGCGACTTCCTGACGCCGGAGGAAACGCAGATTCTGCTGCTGATGCAGGGCAAACTGACCCGGACGCAGCTGCTTCTGCCCGAACACGCGATTCACCTGACGGAAACAAGCACGAGTATTCGCCTAACGGAGAATACCGCCGCCTGCCGCGTGAACCTGCGCTACGACCGTGCTGACCTGACCCCGCAGGGCGTGTCCGCCGAAACCGCACAAGCGTGTTTGGATGTGCTGAACCGCCTGCAAGCGGCTGGCTGTGACGCACTCGGCTTAGGGCGCAAAGCCATCTGGTCAGCGTGGAGCATGTCGGATTGGCGTGACAGCGATTTTCCGGCGAGGCTGCAAAATCTCCGCTGGACGGTGGAGGTTCGCAGTGAACCAGCGGCATAAATCTGCATAGGATATAAAAAACGCGGCTTCCTGTTATTCGCAGAAAGTCGCGTTTTCGTCTGTCAAGGCTTTGCGCCACGCGTCTGTCAGCTTCGGCAGCGTCCAAATCGCGTTCGCCGGGCTGGTGGAGGGCAGGACGAGCGCCGGAATGCCCATTATCGGCTGCAAGTGCCGCGCGTAGAGCGTTCCCGCAAGCTTGCCGTTGCACAGGACGCGCGTGATGTGCGCCCGGTCGGTAATCCGCACAATGTCCACCGGCACCGCCTCGCGCACGGACGCATCCGCCGAACCGTCGATTTCGCAGTTCGCGATCACATCCCACAGCGCCAGATGGTGCCGGAGCAGCAGGAAAGTCTTCTCTGCGATGCTCTCTGGCACCTCATCCGCATACACCGCCGCCAGCATCCGCCAGAATCGGTTCTGCGGATGCCCGTAATAGAAGCCGTTTTCGCGGCTCTTGACGGACGGAAAGCTGCCCAGAATCAGCGTCCGGCAGTTTTCATCCACCACCGGGGCAAAGGGATGCGTGACCATCAGTCTTCCAGCACAATACGGGGATTTTCCTTGCTCGGACGGTACATTACGAAGCGGCGGCCGATGCACTGCACCGGTTCGGCTTCCAGCGCGGCACACAGTTCCGTCACTGCCTCACGCGCGGTCAGCGGGCAGCCCTGCTGCACGGCGCACTTGATGAGCTCGTGCTTCTCAATGGTCTCATCGGCCTGATTGACGGCCGACTCGGTCAAATCGTTCTTGCCCACATAGAACAGGGGCTTCAGCGAGTTCGCCATCGCGCGCAGCTGCTTGATTTGCTTCTTGGTCAATGCCATGGGAATTTCCTTACATCTTTCGTATAACCACACCAGCATAGCAACCGGTGCTGTCTGCGCTGTTTGCCGCCCTACAGCGCGATGATGGCCGCGATGTAGATGATGACGGCAGCGGCGAATATGAGATCTCGCGCGGCGATGGTCAGGGCACGCCAGTGGGTGCGGCGGATGCCCTCCTCGTAGCAGCGGGCGTCAAGTGCGAGGCTCAGGTTGTCCGCGTGACGCAACGTGCCGGCGAAAATCGGCACGATAATCGCGCTCATCGCCTTGATGCGCTGGGCCAGTGAACCGGTTTCGATGGAACCGCCACGCGCGGATTGGGCGTCGACGATGGCGCGGGTTTCGTCGGTCAGCGTTGGAATGAATCGCAATGCCAGACTCATGACCAGCGCGATTTCTTGGGCATGGATACCGAGCCGGTTGAGCGGACTGATCAAGGTGGCGAAGGCGTCGGTCATGGCGGTAGGCGTGGTGGTAGTGAGGAACACCGCGC
>OLAF01000718.1_pt1 | contig 8035 bp, 6 predicted proteins | sample 1608961 | NCBI WGS metagenome assembly OLAF01 (sample SAMN02674970, study PRJEB24791) | human gut metagenome, SKBSTL043 | isolation source: stool | host: Homo sapiens | place: USA | reverse complement strand
GGCCAGCCATGGCAGGCACAATTGCACCCATGCTTCATACGGCTTCTTGCCGAACATCATGGATATGGCCATGCCAAAACTGCGGAGCAGCCTCCACAGCCAGACGATAAACCAGGACGACATGGCCAGGTCCGTGTACAGATACCGCTGTTGGGAGCGATGCACCGTCATCGCATGATTGACCGTGTGATCGTCCTTAAGCGGTTCCCCGCCTCGCGTACGAATGCCCTCATACCGTGCGCGACGATGTGATATCTCCGCTTGCGGGACAACCACCACGCGTCCGCCGCTCAGGCAGACACGGCGGCAGAAATCAACCGATTCGCTGTAGGTGGTCAGCCAGGCATTGATGCCCCGCAGTCGCGTGAATTGCGACATGGACACCAGCGCGCCTGCCAGCGACACCGCAAACACATCCTGCCGCCCGTCATACTGCTCCTGATCGGGTTCTCCATCGACCACCAGGGAATGCACGGCGTGGTGACCCGCATACATACCGACATCATGCAGATGGGAGCCTTCCCAATCGCACTGTTTGCACCCGAGCACACTGGCGCCCGGCGTATTGCGCCACGCCTCAAGCAATCGTTCAAGGCATGAGTCATCCGAAGGGCGGGAATCATCATGGAGCAGCCACAATGCGCGGGGAGCGTCATCCAGATCGGCACGATCCAATGCCCGGCTGACCGCATCGCCGAAGGAGCGTGCGCCCTTGGCCGAGACGATGTGAATAATCACATGCTTGGACTGCGGCACCTCCATCACCGGCCCCGATGGCGAGGGGATGACCTCGAACGAGGTGGTTATCCTCGAACTGGTGCGCCCGGTCGCGTCGGCGATGATGACGACCCCCGGAAGAACATTCTGCGTCAAAACCGAACGCAATGTAGACCGGAGGAAACGCATATCCTCCTCAACGGTGATCACAGCCGTAATGCCGGTATCCACATCCTGCCTATGCGTATATGGTCGAGAAGACATGGCGTCGGCCAACGCCTCATGAATATCGCTATTACCTGTCGGACTCATAAACTCCCAGTGTACGCACCAGACTTGAAGGGGGTGTGTGGAGCTACGCCCGCTCCCGGTGCTCTCGCTTATATCGACGGCGTTCGCGCTCGCTCATGCCACCCCAAATACCGAATCGCTCATCATGGTCGATGGCCCATTTCAGGCATTGCTCACGCACTTCGCATTTTGCGCACACACGTTTGGCATCACGGGTCGAGCCCCCCTTTTCCGGGAAGAACGCCTCCGGATCGGTTTGCGCGCACAACGCCTTGTGCTGCCAAGATACATCGCCATCAGGTCGGAATAGTCCCCACAATTCGTGCCATGGCTCTTCGGCTGAATCGTCGACCACACCCCACATGCGATTCTCCTTGCCTATTGAGCTTTTCATACGGACTAAATTACACACATGCAATTTCGGTTTTGTCAAATTCTTTCTCGTGTCATTACATCATTTTTATGGAACTGTGTGCTATGGCGTGAACGCGATGCCCTGACGCCGTTGCACATGATATTGTGCCGTTCCTGCGCAGGAACACCATAGCGCAGGAACACCCGGCGGATGCTGTGTCAAAGTGTCATTCAGACAATCGACAGTTTCAGGAGGGGTTATGACGCAGGAATCAGGTGGGGCGGATCCGCATATCAACCCGCCAAGCTTCATTCCTGCGGGAAATCGACGCACCCGGCCTTCCGGGCAGGTGCCACGCTCCTTCGCCCCCGCCCGAACCTCGCGCCAGTCAGGTCAAGCTCCATCGGCCCGTCCGTCCGTCACGGGAAATGACATCGAAGAGCCTCAACTGAACGCCAACGCCACGGCAAGCGCCAACGTCGCGGACAACGGCAGGCGGACTCCGCCCAGTTTTTCTCCGAAAACCGGACGCGCCACTCGCAGCACGGCTCCGGATGCCGCCGCACCGCGCAGCATTCCGCCGTCGCGAGCGCGGATGTCTTCCGGCTCATCCCGCAACGCCGTGCGCAATCCGTCGGATATGCCGGTTTCCCGGCCCTCATCGCCAGCAGCAAACGTGTCCACGAAGTTCAGCCATCTTGGCCGGCCGGCGGCGGCAACGGCGAAAACGGTAACGGCACGCCGTCCGCGAGCCTTACGCATCACCCTATGCGCAATCGCGGTACTGGTGGCGGCGTTGATTCTTTCCGTTTTCGGTGCCTGGCAATGGGTGGACAGCAAACTGAATCGGAGCGACTGGCTGACCGACACCCCCAACACGCCGGCCTCGACTTGGCTGATTCTTGGCTCCGATGAGCGTGACGGTTCCACCGATTACGGCGGCGTAGACAATATCTCTGGCTTCAGGACCGATACGATTCTGGTGCTGATCAAGCCCAAAAGCGGGCCGAGTTCGTTGGTTTCCATTCCCCGCGATTCGCTCATGAACGTCGATAACCAGTACATGAAAATCAATGCGGTGGCGCTGATTGCGGGCAAGAAGGCTTTGGTAAGCAACGTCGAGCAGATCACCGGCCAGAAAATCGATCATGTGGCACAGATCAAGTTCGGCGGTCTGCAGAACGTGGTGAACGCCTTGGGCGGTATCGAACTGTGCTATGACGAGGATGTTCAGGATTCCTATTCCGGACTGAACTGGAAGGCGGGATGCCATACGGCGGATGGTTCCACCGCATTGTCCTTCTCTCGTATGCGATATGCCGACGCGCGAGGAGACTTCGGACGCAACGAACGCCAGCGACAGGTCATCTCGGCCATCGTCAAGAAGGCTTCCAGCAGTGAGACCCTGACCAATCCGTCCAAAATCGTGGCAGTGTCCAATGCCGCGATGAGCGCACTCACCGTGGACGAGAAGACCAACCCTTACACGTTGCTCACCATGGCGTTGGCGTTCAAAAGCGCCACCGGCTCGAATGGCATCTCCGGCAGCGTGTACTGGTCCGACCCCGATTATTACGTTGATGGCGTTGGTTCCTCGGTGCTGCTTGACGACGCCAAGAACACCGAACTGTTCAATCAACTTGCCGACGGCACGTATAAGGCCGGCACCGTGGGCAATCTGGCGGAAGGCTGACCGACGCTTTCCCGGAGCCCATCGGCTTCATCATCGGCGCATGATCGTCACCGTTGCCTACACCGCCAATCATGCACGGGCAAAATGTCATGTGGATAACTCGGCAAGCTAGAACCACATACCTTGATTCGGCTTGCGCTTTCGGCATGCGTTCCCCCACGCTGGAAGCATGACATCACAGCAGAACGATTCGAAGCGACATTCCGTCCATACGGCATCCGCCGTATCCCGGGCGAAGCACCGTTTGGGCGCGCCGCCATTGCGCGCCCGCCTGACCATGTTTGCCGCGGCATGCCCGATGATCGCGCAGGCATTGATGATGGTCATACTGCTGTTGCACGGGCAATGGCTGTTCGCCGCCATGATCGCACCGGGCATATTCGCCTGTCTCGTGTCCCTGCTGCTGACGCTCCCCTCGCCTCCAGGCCCGGAGAAGGCTCCCGATCCGCAACAGGCAACGATCGATGTCGGTATCACGGGCGACGCCGATGACCGCGCCGCAGACCTCCGTCATGCGCCGTCGCAGCCGATAGAATCGCTGCTGCACTTCGCACGCCTGCCATGGCGCACCATTGTGGGCCACTGGCTTGAGCCCCTTGACCTTGCGGTGCCGATCGGCATGACCGGAAGCGAGCCGCTGATGCTCGATCTGAACCGTCAGGGGCCGCATGCTCTGGTGGCCGGCACCACTGGTTCCGGAAAATCCGTGTTGCTGCAAAGCTGGTGTCTGGCGCTCGCCTCGATGAACGGGCCTGAGCATCTGAATTTCGTGTTCTTGGATTTCAAAGGCGGTTCCGCGTTCCGCAAACTCGAACGGTTGCCGCATACCGTGGGCAGCGTATGCGATCTGGATCTGGCGCATGCCGTACGCGCGTTGCGTGCGCTGGAAGCCGAACTGACACGCCGTGAACAGCTGTCCGCCGCTGTCCATGCTTCCGATATCCGCGATATGGTCAATCCACCACCGCGCCTGATCGTGGTCATTGACGAATTCCATGCCCTGAAGGACCAGCTCCCGGATTATGTGAATCGTCTGGTGCATATTGCCTCGCTCGGCAGGTCACTGGGCATGTATCTGATCGCCTGTACGCAGAATCCCATGGGTCAGGTCAGTGCCGATATGAAGGCGAATATGTCCGTCAGCATTTGTTTACGGGTTCGGGACCGTCTGCAATCATGCGAGCTGCTTGGCGATGGTCGTGCCGCCGACCTCAGTCCGGCAATGCCCGGTGCGGCGTTCTGCAACGATTCCGAACAGGTGACGGCATTCCGCTGTGCAACGGCACGCGATATCGATGCGGTGTGCCGCCAGATCGCGTTCGCATCGCGGTTCGTCGGAAGCCCGCCGCAACCGTCCCTGTTTACCGCGCCACTCCCCCGGCACGTAAAAGACCGGACTGTGGCCGACCACGCACCGCAACGCATTCGATTTGGACTTGCCGACGATGGCATCAACCTGCGAGAGGCGACGGTATCCCTCACCGGTGGCAATATCGGTGTCATCGGCCCGCAGGGGCGCGGCAAAACCACGTTGCTGAAAACATTGGCTCGACACGCCAGCATGGCTGATGGCTTGGCGGTACGTGTCAGTTCCCCGCATCGTCGGGTATGGAGCTCGCAATGGCTTCATGGCGGCCGCTGCACGCCGTATGCCAGCTCGGATGCACCACCGCCTCCGCATATCGTGTGGTTCGTCGACGACGCCGATGAGTTGTTCGACCCATTCCGCACCGACGAGCAGGCGCTGTCTTTCACACATGCGTTGGCCGATGAGTCCGTCAGCGTGGTATTCGCCGTCAGCACGATTCGCCCGATACGTATACCGGAGCATTGCAATACCAGAATCGTGTTCCCGTGCGGGGAGAGAACGTCCGATCTTATGGCCGGAGTCCCCGCTCGCCTATTGGATATGATGAGTCATATCGATGCCGACAACGCGGGCCGGGCCGTGCTCATCGAGGGCACATCGGCATGTCTGGTGCAGTGCGCTTCGTGAAAACTTCGGTTTTTTCTCGGCAAAACCTCTTGAAAATCACCACGGTTCGTGGTTACCTTGGTACTGGACTTAAGGAACAACACCAGCCACGGGGCTTTTAAGGGAGGCAAGCAATGAGCAGCGCTTTTGATTGGCGAGCCAAGGCCGCATGTCGTGACAAGGATCCGGAACTCTTCTTCCCGGTGGGCAACACCGGTGCAGCCTATCAGCAGATTGAGGAGGCCAAGGCCGTGTGCCGCACCTGCAAAGTGATTGACGCATGCCTGAAGTGCGCACTGGACACCAATCAGGATTACGGCGTGTGGGGCGGCTTGAGCGAAGATGAGCGTCGTGCGCTGAAGCGCCGCGCCATGCGCGCCCGCCGTTCTCAGGCCATGCAGATGCAAATCTGATGTTTTGATTATCGCTTCGTCATACTAGGAAACCCTCCCGCTTGGGAGGGTTTCCTCATTTCGGGCTGCGCATCACTCGTCCTGAGCAGCCCTGAGCTTCATATCAAGCACCACGCGGGTGCCGCCTTCGCGGCGCGGCTCCCAATGCACGGAACCACCGAAATCATTGGTCACAAAGGTGTTGATGATCTGCGTGCCCAAACCGGAACCGGAAGAACGAGCCAATCCACCCTGTTCTTCGGAGCCGAGACCGGAACCGTCATCCTCGACCACCACATTGAGGTTCGGGCCGGAGCGGCCCACGGAAATCGTGATATGGCCATCCTTGCGGCCTTCGAACCCATGCTCCACCGAATTGGTGATGAGCTCGGTCAGCACGAGGGACAGCGGCGTGGCATCCTGAGCGGGCATCATGCCGAACTTGCCCATGTAGTTGATATCGATGTGCTGGTCTTTCATCGTGGCTAGGTCCACGGCCATGCGCAGCAGGTTGGCGATCACCTTGTCGAAGTCGACGACCTCGTCGGCGGTCTGGCTCAATCCCTCATGCACCATGGCAATGGTCTGCACGCGGCGTTGCGCCTCCTGCAATTCCTTCTTGACCTCATCCGACTTGGTCTTACGAGCCTGAAGCCTCAGCAATGCGGAGACGGCCTGCAGGTTGTTCTTGACACGATGGTGAATCTCGGAAATCGTAGCGTCCTTGGTCTGCAGCTCCTGCTCACGACGGCGCAGCTCGGTGACGTCACGGCATAGCAGAATCGCTCCGATACGGCCGTTGTTGTCATACAAGGGCAACGAGCGCATCGAGACGGCGGAACGGTTGGCGTTGAGTTCGGAGTCGACCGCGGCTTTGCCTGTCAACACCAACGGCAGGGTTTCCGGAACAGGGTCGTTCTCCTTCAATAGCTGTGTGCCGAGTTCGCTGAGGTAATGGCCAGGCATGGTGGTCAGCAGACCGAGACGCCTAAAGCAGCTGATGGCGTTCGGGGCTGCGTATCGAACCACGCCGTCCATGGTCAGGATGATGAAGCCGTCCGCCACGCGAGCGATATGGCGTTGGCTCATCACCGAATCCTTGTAGGGGAATTGGCCTCGCGGAATCATCTCGTACAGATGCTTGCCGGCGTTGATGCTTTCCGACTCATATCGGCCGTTGGATTCTCGTGTGGCCATATTGGTCTCACGCACGACCAAGCCCAAGGTCTTGCCATTGTGCCGAACCGGCGCGTACACGTTGCAGACGGTCGCCTTGCCCACGGTTCTCAATACCGTGGAGCGGAACACCACGCTGGAGAGCATGGCGGCGTCCAATTCGCCGACCATGTCGTCCGGCATGACGTTTCCCACCACGTCTTCCGCCCGCAGCGTCATAACGGTGGATGGACGGCATTGCTCGGCCACCACGTATTTGCCATCGCCATCCTGTACCAGCAGCAGCAGATCGGCAAAGCTCAAATCGGCGATCACCTGCCAATCGGCGACAAGATGATGCAGCCACTCGCGGTCCTCGTCGTCGAAGTCGGGGCGCGTTGCAAGGATATGTGAAAAATCAGCCATATCCCTATCATACGCAGACGCACCGCCGCCGTCGCGGCAAGCCACACGGGCAAGTACGACGACTATGACGACATCGCATCTTCAATACCGCGCCAATCGCGTTGCACGGCTTCCCGCCCGTGGCCAAGGTGCCGGCATGTTGCTTATCGTACACGGCAAGCATCACGTACAGTTTGATATCCGAAGCCGCCACCATATTGCCGGCATTGCTGTGTCCATGGAACCCATCATCGCGTTTGCCTGCGCTTTGGCGTTGTCATCGCCATTGTCCTGGGCCGCAAGATAGACCGGCAGATAGAAATCGGCAGCCACGAATTGCTTGCCGGACTGCGACGTGGTCGCGATGGTGGCGTCCTCTGAGGAGTCGGCGGATGTTCCATCGATGACCATGGCGGAGACGGCCACATCGGAGGACGAGTATGAATCCGCGATGTCAGACAACTGGCTGGATGTGATCACCGGAGTGGAAGGCTTCGACTTCTCCGTCGAGCTTTTCTTGGACGAATCGTCGCTGTTCTTGTCTTTGGCGCTATCAGACGTGTTCTTCTTGGCCTTGGACTTGGCGTCAGAAGAATCCGTCGTGCCATCATCGGCGGAATCCAACGCATCGGCCCCGGTCGACTGTGCCGATGTTTGCGCCTGCGGCTGAGCTCCCCACAATCCCATGCTATGGGTGATGAACAAGCCGATGACTAACGCCACGACACAAATCAGCGCGATGAGCACAATCACCACCGCTTTGGTGTGATCGACGCCAGGACGCCCGGCGGGAGGTTCAGGAGAAGCAGGGGCCGCCGGATTGGCCTCGGGCTGCTCCAATGGGCTTCCGCACTGCGAACAGAAGGCATTTCCTTGCTCGTTGGCAAACCCACACTCCGTGCAATACACCATCGCCGAGCCCTTTATTGCTGCGACGTTCTCATCTTCGGATTCCATAGTATCGCCGCCATTGGGTGATAGTGTTCGTGCGAGTCGGCCCGATGTCTATTTAGAAGTGCAACACCCTTGTTGGTCCTGTAATTCTAACAGTT
>OLAF01000666.1_pt1 | contig 8391 bp, 7 predicted proteins | sample 1608961 | NCBI WGS metagenome assembly OLAF01 (sample SAMN02674970, study PRJEB24791) | human gut metagenome, SKBSTL043 | isolation source: stool | host: Homo sapiens | place: USA | reverse complement strand
GGAAGGAGGAGGTGCAGGTGATGTCCGCGTTTCTCCAATAGGCGGAGTGTTCCAGTTCAGATTTAGGCTTTTATCCAACCGATGAAATAAGTACGAGTTTCCCCATATTATGAATTTATGATCGGAAACAGGTGTTGCCATATCTTCCGAAAAAGTGAGGGTTAGTGTCATTTTCTTATCGTCTCCTTCTTCTTTTTCCAGTTTGTAACTTCCTTGGGTTATTAATTCAAGTCCGGATGAAAAGGCGGTCTGTTCTCCTTGTTTGAAAAAATAAGCATCCCGTGCGTGGTTGTTAATCAGAAAAATGTCGGAAATACCGGGTAGAAGATTCGCATCTCCGTTGGGTAAGTTAGACAAGTAGCTGCGTAGCAACTCCATATTTTCGTAATTATCGACCACCTTGATTGGTAAAGTGCAGGTTTCTTGTGTGGCGTTGTCTGTTACTGTCAGATAAGTCGTTCCGGTGAGGATACCGGTTACATAAATCATACGTCCGGCAGGTACTCCACTCCAGCCAGTTTCAGTTCCGGCACTTGCGATGCGTGTGTCTTTCACTGCAAGTGAGTAGTCACCATTTCCGCTTTCCAGGCCGAGGTAACGTCTGCCACCCATAGGTACTTCGTATTCACTGTTGTAAAAACGCAGTGGATTGTCGTCATCATCTTTACAGCCACTTAGTAGCGTAAGGATGCAGCATAACATGAATAAATAGAAATGTTTAGGTCTCATAATTCAGATTTTATGTTCGTTGCAAATGTAATGTATTGTTTTGAAATATCCAGTCGGAATTTGAAGAAAAAGAGAGGAGATATATTTAGGCACGAATTACACGGATTAACACTGTTGCTTTATAGTTATGACAATACTAAAGACCGTGAATTCTGTGTAATCCGTGCCTAATTTATTATATAAACATACTTATATAACTTAAAAATAGAAATTAGTATGTTCAGCGTAACCCATACCTAAAGGGTTTTATGTACTATTTATAGCTTGCTTTTGTAAATCCGTGCCATTGCCTTTTGGTACTGATTTTCCAATTGCAGATAATTTTGATGACTTTGATAGATCACCGATACTTCAACGAAGTACTCGATCATACTAATTTGTCCACCTGTCAAAGCTTGTTTCAGCAATGCCAAATCTTGTTGAGACTGGAAAGTCTTGCTATATTCTTCCATTGAAGCATGCAGCGTTTTCGCTTCCCGGTAAAGTTGTGCCAATTCAGATTCCACTTGCAGTGTAGCATTATCCTTTTGCAAGTCGATGTTGAGTGCCTGCGCTTTAGCAATTTTCACCTTATTCCGATTTTCGAAAAGCGGGAAGGAAAAGCCCACCACTACACCGTTGAAAGGCACACCAGTCTCTGTATTCCGACGGTAGCCGAGTTCCAGCTTCGGCAGCCACTGGGATTTATTGACAGCAATCTGTTTACGGGCAACGAGAGCCTCGTTGCCTAGTGCCATTAAGGTACGGTCTGTAGCCATGACTTCTGATTTCAACATTTGGTAATCGCTTGGGAACGGTATAGCCGGATATTGATTTTCTTCGAAAACCACCGGAATATTACCATTCAGCGTATTCAGTTCCTGCTGCTTATTGCGAAGTGCCGTTTCGTTCAGAGACGCTTCCGTTTTGACATTCAACAGTTCCAAGTTGATTTTATTGGTTTCGAGAGCATTTGCATCCCCTGTTTGGAGACGTTTGGCGTACATTTTAGCAAGTTCTTCCGCATTGCGGAGACGTTCCTCCAAAATATGCTTTTGCTGACGAAGCATGATAATGTCCAGGCAAAGTTCTTTTGCCTGTAACAGTTTCTCCTGACGAAAAACATCCGACTGACTGTCAAGAGTTCCGGCTTTCAGACGGTTTAACTTGTTACGTGTGGCGTATAAACTAGGGAAATCAAAGCTTTGTGAAACAACCAGCTCACCGATTGTTTCGCTTTTATCTTTTGCTCCCCATAGATGCGCGTAAGAGAGAGTAGGATCAGGCAAGTTATTATCCGTTTTGGCTTCCAGCTTCTGCGAGGTAATCAGTTGCTCGTTTGCCTGCAACTCCTTATTGTTCGTTTCGATATTCTTCAATACCTGTTCAATTCCGTTTTGGGCTTGCACTTCACCTATGGTTAAGAAAAGAAGTGCAGCGCTTATGGTCATGATTTGTTTCATTTCTAATTTCTTTATTTATTACAATCTATTGTTGATAGATACTTTATGATAAGGCATCTATTTGTTTGACACCGAGGAACGACCCGTTCCTCACCGAGAAACACTTGTTTCCTCACCGGGGAACGATGGTTTTCTCACCGAGGAAAAATATCCCTCTCTACAGGCTTTTCTGGGCCTTTTTCCGATGCATCATCAGATAAACAATCGGAACGATAAAACCGTTCAAAAAAGTAGACGTTAATAATCCTCCTAGAATCACTTTTGCCATCGGACTTTGAATTTCGTTACCGGGCAAGTCGCCGGCAAGTGCCAATGGAATCAGTGCCAGTGCAGAAGACAATGCCGTCATTAAAATCGGATTCAGGCGGTCGAGAGAACCTTGAATCACACTATCATATACATTCAAACCTTCTTCCTTTTGCAAATGATTGTAGTGACTGATGAGCAACATACCGTTACGCGTTGCAATACCGAACAAGGAAATGAAACCGATGATAGCCGGAATACTGACTTCTCCTGTTGTAATCACCAAAGCAAATACACCACCGATCAGTGCCAGCGGAAGATTCAGCAAGATAACCCCGGATTCTTTCACACTGCGGAACTCATTGTACAGCAACAGGAAGATAACCACGATACTGATAAATGAAGTCAACGCTAATGTCCGGCTGGCAGCCTGCTCGCTTTCAAACTGTCCACCATACTCGATATGATAACCTTCGGGTAATTGTACCGATGTGTCGATACGTTTCTGAATATCATTCACAACACTGCGCAAGTCACGATCGGCCACATTGGCGGAAATGACAATTTTACGTTTCACATTCTCGCGGTTGATCGTATTCGGACCCATGGCCGATACCACTTCCGCTACATAGCTCAAAGGAACTTTGCGGCCGTCGTTCGTGTCTACCATCAGGTTACGGATTTTCTCTATTTCATCCCGGGCATCATCCTTCACTTTTACGATCAGGTCAAAACTCTTGCCCTGTTCATACACTTGTGAGATCACTTTTCCAGCCAAAGCTACATTCACATATTCCGAAAATTCCGGCAGGGTAATACCGAACTTAGCCAGCATTTCCCGTTTAGGCTGTATTTTCAGCTGCGGACGTTCAATCTGTTGTTCCACGTTCAGGTCGGCAACACCGGGAATGTCACTGATCGCTCCTTTGATTTGATTACCGAGTGAAAACATTTTATTCAGGTCATCACCGAATAATTTGATAGCAATATTCGCTTTCGTACCCGATAGCATTGCGTCGATACGGTGGCTGATCGGTTGTCCGATTTCTATGTTTGCTCCGGTGATCGTACCTAATTTTTCACGTACATCAGCTACCAGTTCACTGCGCGAGCGGTCTTTCAATTCGAACGGAGCTTCTATTTCAGAAACATTGACTCCTAACGCATGTTCATCCAATTCGGCACGTCCCGTTTTCCGGGCTACCGTTTGTATTTCGGGAATTGTCATCAATAACTCTTCGGCACGATGTCCCATTTTGTTGCTTTCTTCCAGCGAAATACCTGGCAGAGAACTGATATTGATAGTAAACGATCCTTCATTGAACGAAGGAAGGAAGCTGCGTCCAAGTGTGAAAAACACTCCGAGGGCAACTACAAAAAGTCCGATTGTACTTCCGAGAGTCACACGTTTATGTGCCAGTACCCAAGTCAGTGCTTTTTCATAAATCCCTTTCATCCAGCGGGCAACAGGAGCTTCTTTCAGTTCCTTGTTCGTCTTATTGCTTCCTAATAGATAAGAGCAGAGTACCGGAGTTAGTGTCAGGGCAACTATCGTAGACGCAAACAGGGCCACGATAAAAGCAACACCTAGTGGAACCAACATTCTGCCTTCCATGCCGCTCAAGAAAAATAACGGAACAAAACTGACTACGATAATCAACGTTGAATTAAGGATAGGCATGCGCACCTCTTTCGACGCATTGAATACCACTTCGAGCGTACTTAGTCTTTCTGCTTCCGCTTTCAGGCGGTTCTCCCGCAGTCGTTTATATACGTTTTCCACATCGACAATGGCGTCGTCTACCAATGAACCGATAGCTATCGCCATACCTCCAAGACTCATGGTGTTGATTGTCAGCCCCATGTAGTGTAAAGTCAGGATCGAAACGAGCAGGGAAAGAGGCAGTGTCACCAATGAGATCAGCGTAGTACGTACATTTGCCAGGAACAGGAAAAGCACGATGACAACGAAAATACCTCCTTCAAAGAGTGATTTTTTCACATTGCCGATGGAGCTTTCGATAAAGCGGCTTTGACGGAATATGTCCGTTGAAACTTTTACGTCCGGCGGCAGATTTTTCTGGAGGTCTTTCAGAGATGCTTCCAGTTTGTCCGTCAGTTCCAGTGTGCTGGTAGCCGGTTGCTTGGTAACAGTCATCAGGACGGCAGATTTGCCGCGTTCTGAAGCAGTACCCAGTTTCGGAGCCTTCGGGCCGATGGTTACGTTTGCAATATCTTCCAGCGTGACAGGGAAGTTATTCACTGTCTTTACTACCGCTTTGCCAAGTTGCTCTGTTTTCGAAGTGGAGAGTACACCACGTACAATATATTCATTTCCGAATTCATAGAGCACACCTCCATTGGCATTTAGGTTCATATCCTGTGTTACAGCCATCACTTCTCCCATCGAGATGCCGTAATGACGCATCCGTTCGGGATCTAGCTGAATCTGATATTCTTTGATATCTCCTCCGAGCACAGCCACTTGTGCCACTCCTCCGGTAGACAGCAGGCGTGGACGGATGGTCCAGTCCGCAATCGTGCGAAGATCGAGCATGGAAGTGGAGTCGGCAGTCAGACCGACGATGAGCATTTCGCCTAAGATAGAAGACTGTGGTCCAAGAGTCGGTTTGCCGACATTGACCGGCAGCGATTCGCTGACCACCGCTAATTTCTCACTAACAATCTGACGAGCGAGATAAATATCCGTTCCCCAATCAAATTCTACCCAAACAACGGAAAATCCGTTAGTAGAGGAAGAGCGGACACGGCGCACACCCGTAGCTCCGTTTACGGCAGTTTCAACAGGAAAAGTAACGAGTTGTTCAACTTCTTCCGCAGCCATACCGTTCGCTTCGGTCATGATTACTACCGTAGGTGCATTTAGGTCGGGGAATACGTCTACTTCCGTACGCATGGCGGTGTACGTTCCCGCAATAAGCAGGAGGATGGCCGCGCAAACTACAACCAACCGGTTGTGTAGGGAGTAATGTATAATTTTATTAAGCATGATATTTCATTAATTGAGAGTTATAAATAACTTGATAGATGCGCCGCACAAAAAAAAACGGTTGCGACGCCTAGTCTCTTTAGTGTTCGTGGCTGTGTGCCGGGATTGCATTGCTTGCGCTTGCCAGTCGAACCTGATAAGCACCCTCGGTCACTACACGGTCGCCAGCCTTTACACCAGTTAGGATTTGAACGCTTTTGCCGTTGTCGGCTCCTATCGTTACTTCCTGTTTTTTATAACCCTCTTCGTCCAGTTGCAGATATATGAAGAATATGCCTTGTTCCTCTGTCAGCGCGGTGCGCGGAAGAGAAATCACGTTTTCCATTGCTGAAGAAAGCAGGAATACCTCCACAAATGAGCCGGGAATCACTTCCCCTTTGTTGTCGAACTCAAAAGTGACAGGCACATAAAAAGAATTGTCTCCGGCAGCTTTTCCGAAAGAGAGAAGTTTACCGTTCAATGCTTTCAACTCGTACACCTGATTATTATAAGGAGTCTGGAAATTGGCGGAACTGATGGTGCGGAGATACGGGTAATACTTTTCCGACACTTCGGCACGGAGGAAAAGACGACGGTTCTGCGTCACGCTTACCAGCGGTTGTCCGATTGTCACATAGTCACCTTCTTTCACGAGAATACTTTTCACATATCCGGCAATAGGAGCCGTAATGCTTTGGCCGATAGCCGAATGATTCTTGGAAAGAGCTTCGTAACTAAGACGGGCGTTTTCGTAACTTTGCTCCGCTTGTGCAAAATCCTTGTCGGATACGATTTTGTTTTTAACAAGCTCCTTCATACGTTCGTATTCCTTCTTGGATACCTCGTAGGCAATGCGGGCACGTTGCACCGGATCACCATCGGCGATATTCTTTGAAGAAATAGTGACTAGCGGAGTGCCGCTGCCGACGCTCATACCTTCTGTTACTTTTCCACGGAAAGATACCACGCCGGCTACTGTAGCTACGGCAACCGATTCATCCCCTTGAGCAGCCAGCACCTGTCCGCTGGTTTTAATCACTTGCTGGAAAGGTGCAGGTTCAATAACGCTCACCTTTACACCGGCTGCTTCAGCTTTCGCTTTCGGAAGAATGATTTCATCACTGTGGGCTTCGGCAGCTTCGTTGTATTCATCGGCTGCTTCATGATTGTGTTCTCCGCTACATTCGCCTTCATGGGAATGATCGGGTCCTTCTGCCTCGTGATTATGTCCTTCCGCGGCATGATCGTGTTCATCGTGTGTGTGTGTGACGGTACTATTATTACAGGATCCCAGCACGAATAAGCCCAGGATTCCCACGAAAATAAGTTTTTTCATAATGATATTTTCCTACTAAATTTTACTGTTTTCTTTTTACGCTACAAAGATAAGGTAGCGCAGATGCAACTAATTTGCATTTACGCTTTTACGCAAAAACAGAGTAGGGAGGGGCACGAAGAGAAGTGGTACGATGAGTATCCGTACCATGCAGAGAGTCTCGGTAAACGTAATAGTTTTTAATCCGTTTCTCTTGCGGTCGTAATAAATGCTCGATGATTACATCCGTGAATAAGGTAGCGATGAATACGTAATCCGGTCCGCTATCCGTATGTATGGATGGAGTGGGAGAGTAGAAACGAGTCATACATTCACTGCTGCAACATGAGTCGTTTCCCGGGTGATGATGATGCGTGGGACATTGCTGTTCTACAGGCAAGTCCTGCTTCATGCAAATCATTCCGTTGGGGTGATGATGATGGGGAATAACCGCTGCCACCAACATAATAATGTTGATAAAAAACAGCAGAGTTACTATAATTCGTTTCTTCCCTTTCATCCTTTCTTTTAGAGAATTTATTTTTTTATTGATTCCTTTTCTTTTTCTTGCAAACGTTCCAGCAATTCTGTTGCTGATACATAAATTACTTTTCCATCTGGCGTTCCCTGACTAAGGAGTTTACCATTGCGAGCATTTTTTTCCAGCAATCGTTTTTCTGCCAGCTGAAGGCCGCGTCGTAATTTATCGCTCAATTCTTGCATTTCATTATTTGACATAATTCTTGATGCATTTAAAAAGTTCAAGTTCATATATTCGATCCTCGCCATGTTGGTAACCTTCGGCTACAATTACTCGAGGAGAAATACTATTATCGGCTAACAGCCAATAGTCTACACGCGGCATATAAATCTGAAACAGATTGTTAATGCCCGCCTGATATCGGCGGTAGATAACGTCTATCGGTACATTATGTCCCCCTTCATTGACCCGTTGTAACACACGGTTGACGGCAAGTTCCGGAGAATTCAGCCAGAAATAAATCAAGCTGACTTTATATCCAGCATTTTGTGCTCTTTGAATGAGCCGGGTGTATGAACGGGTTGCCAATGTTGTTTCAATAGAGAAACTTACTTTAGCAGCTAATAGTTCATTAATACGTTTCAACATCAGACGGCCGGCTTCTATAGCCATACTTTCCGGATTGAACGGTGATAAACCTTTGGCGATTTCATCCGCATTAACGAACTCTTTACATAATAAAATTTCAGGCAGTACAGTGTAGGAAGCTGTTGTTTTACCAGCTCCGTTACATCCGCTTATAATGTATAACTGCCTTGTTTCATCCATTTTTTTCTAACTGCCTGTTATAAATGATGTTGCAAATATACAAATACTTTTATTCCGCCTGCAGCCGATACCCTCTTTTTATTATTTATTATTTCTTTTCCAGTTCTTGCAACGAATCCATTTTTTTCTTTTCGAGGAACTCGTAGATGCCGCAAAGATGTTCCGTCACCTTTTGATTACCGAACTCATACACCTTGGTAACCAGCCCGTCGAGGAAGTCACGGTCGTGTGAAACAACAATCAGTGTGCCGTCAAAATCCAGCAATGCCTGTTTCAGGATATCTTTCGTTTTCATGTCCAGATGATTCGTCGGCTCATCCAGGATCAGGAGGTTGAGATCGGAAGAGCACACGTCTGAACT
>OLAF01000663.1_pt1 | contig 8408 bp, 10 predicted proteins | sample 1608961 | NCBI WGS metagenome assembly OLAF01 (sample SAMN02674970, study PRJEB24791) | human gut metagenome, SKBSTL043 | isolation source: stool | host: Homo sapiens | place: USA | reverse complement strand
TGGAGGGATGGGCATGACAAACCAACCTGCCAAAGCCTCGTTTTTTTTATTGACAGGGCCAGTTATACGATCCTGGTCAGTTCACTTTTATCCGCACTATCAGTTCTCTAAAATTTGAACTGCTATGCCATTATAAATCTGGCATAAATCCGTAAAATAGAAGGAGAGGTGAACTGAAAGTGCAGAATGAACATGAAATGCTTGGCGAGATCATCAAGAATGCCCGCATGAAAGCAGATATTACGGTCGAAGATCTGGCAGCCAAGGTCGGAGTAGGCGAGAGATTTATATATCGTATCGAGAACGAAGGCAAAAAGCCCAGCTACGACATCCTGTACAAGCTGATTCGGGAGCTGTCCATTTTTACCCGATCAGATTTTCTTCCCGGAAAAGAAGATTGAGGATTCTGAAATGGAAAGCCTTGTCCGTATGCTGTATAACTGCGATGAGCGTTCTATGCAGATCATCAAGGCGACAGTTAGAGCGGCCTTGGATAGCCAGCCCAAAGAGTGAAAAAGAGCCGATGTCCGTGGGAAATTCTCACGGGTTCATCGGCTCTGCGTCTATGCGTCTGGCTCTTTGATGACGGTTATATGTAATTCTTTAGCATTAATTAAAGTTTCTTGTTTGCACTTCGGGCAGTAGAGGGGATAGTTTATTAAAACTGTATCCCCTCGAATTCTGTTGCGACTTTTACTGCCACAAACCGGGCAGAGTATCCAGTGCGTTTCCTGCATAATAGTCCCTCTCAATTTATTCGAATTATGCCTGTTTCAAAAATATGGAGAAGGTGCTTCCGTTTTCATCGGACGCCACCTTGATATATCCATGCTGTTTCATTGAAAAGTGTTCAACAACCCTTGTTTATTCTTTTTGGGTATTCGGATACCGCTATCGGATATATCCAGCCGCAGAAAGGACGAAATTCTGCTTTCACTTTTCTATAACGGGCAATCTTGCTCCTATTCTGCAAAGCAATTCATTACTGATACTGCCGGTTTGATCTGCGACGACGGGAGCTGCCAATTCACTTTCTGCTTTTGCTTCAATGAATGTTGCGACATCACCGACTACAATATCTTCCGCTTCCGTAATGTCTACTGCAAGCTGATCCATGCAGATTCGCCCAATAATAGGGACAATATATTGCCTGATTCGTATCCTGCCATTCCCGCAGGATAAATTTCTCGGAATTCCATCGGCATACCCAATAGGGATGATGGCAATTCGGCTGTCCTTTTGTGCAGTAAACGTCCTGCCATACCCAACACTATCCCCTTTGGGAACAGCGCGTATTAGTATGACTTCTGATTTTAGAGAAAGAACTGGGCGCAAATCCAATTTACGGACAGTTTCATCATGTGGAGAACTGAGAACTCCATACAAGGCGACACCCGTTCGAACATAGTCACATTGCAGTTGAGGGTAATTGAAAAAGCCATAGCTACTTTGAATGTGCAGCTTCGGTACGATTATGCCACGATTTCGCAACGCGTCAATTAAACTGTAAAAACGGTTAATCTGTTCGCAGGTGAATGCAACATCATTGGCTTCTAAACTATCAGAACAGCATAGATGTGTATAGATTCCACAGACCGTTATATGCTTCAGGGAAAATACCTTTTCAACATCTGTCAAGTCATCGCTGGATATCCCCAACCTGTGCATACCCGTATCTATTTTGAGATGGGCTTTTATAGAAACACCCTGCTTATTCAAGGCGATGGCATAGTCATAGCTAATCAGTGTTTGAATCAGGTCATATTTTTTCAGTTCTGCTGCCCGCCAAATAGCGGTATACCCAAGAATCAGAATTTCTCCTCGAATACCATATTTTCTTAAACGAATCCCCTCATCAATGGTAGCGACAGCAAAGGCTTTTACTCCAATTTTTTCAAGACAGGTAGAAATCTCAAACGCTCTATGCCCATATGCCTCCGCTTTGACAACTGCCATCAGTTGGCATTTGGGGGGCATGGCCTTTTTTAAGACTTTTGCATTGTGAGCTAAATTTTTTAGATCAACCTCTATCCATGCCCTATCTGTATTGGAAACAGGTTTTTTGTTTTTCCTCGAAATGTCCTCTAAAAGTGCAGTTGCTACTATGCTAACTGCGACAGATGTAAAGCAAACCATCAAAAAATGCAGCATACTGTTTTCAATCAACAAATTCTGCAAGTGAGCAACCTTTGCAAGTAAGCGTACTGCTATAATCATCATGGGGTGTATAATATAAATACAGAGAGATAGCGTTCTCATCCATACAAGGCGCTTCCCCTGAAAATGTAAAATTGCGTGGAACAGAAAATACATACAGGGCAACAAAAACACATACATACTATCGTGGCGTTGTAAGTCTAAATAATGCAGCAGCATAGCTTCCGCTAACATTAACGCGAAACTGATACCACAGCCCAAAAAGCTATTTCGGAAAGAAATCTTATGATGTGTATCTGCTATGAAACCACCCAAGATAAAAAATAAGGGGGCAAAGAAAACGCCATTTCTTGTGTAGTCGGATACTTGAAAGACAAACTGATAAAAGCTGTTTAAGCCAGAGATTTTTTCGGTGATTCCATAATAGCTATCTCCAAACAAGCCGATCAGATAAAGGATAGATGACATTATCAGCGCTCGTTTATAATCAAAGTGCTTTACAAGATACCAAGCAATCCATGCTCCAAAAATCGAGGCCGGTAGATACCATAGGTGATAGATTGTTCCGTCAAAAAACAGATCCTTCAAAATATTCGGGATAAGGTTATCGCTGTTAAAATAACCGTTGTATATATTGACTGGTATGTAAATGAGTATAGCAATTCCATAAATACACGCAGTCTTGTTTACAAACTTTTTCAGTTTGTCGTTGTCCCGGGAATATCTCGAAATCAAAAAAAATCCGGAAGTCATAAAGAAAAAAGGGACAGCAACACGCGCCACAATCCGGGTCAGGATAAAATCGCCTGTTGCGCTGAAAGAAGCTAACGGTGAGGTATGGATTGTTATAATCAAAATAGCGGCAATCAGGCGGAAGAAATCAATGCCTGTGTAATTTTTATATTTGCCCATTGACTTTCCTCCTGATCGTTATAATAAAGCCATCGACATTATTACCGGAAATTTGATAAGCAGATTGTTCCGGTATAATTATCGTTGTTTCGCTTTTTAGAGCCGGGACATAGTACACCTCAATCGCTGTATTCTGTTCCTGTGAGTACAGTAGCCGGTCATCTTCCCGGTAGGATTTGATAAAGTTGACGTATTCCTCGAGCGTAATGCTGTGTTCTATCATGATTCTTGAATGGGGATACCCTACATACCGAAAATGCCACGGTTCATGTGCAATCCCAGTAATGGTTTCTTTCTCCTTGGGATAGCGTTCTACAAATCCAAAATCAGGCGTTACTTTTCGGAAATCACCGCAAATTCCCTCATAAGGAAAATTAGGACGGATAAAATCAATTTTCTTCTGATTCTGTCCAAGGTCGATAGCTAACCCGGTTTGATGTTCGCTATGACCGGGCAAGGCAACAAACTGATTGGTAAATGCTTCTCCGTTATCTCTCAAAGAATTTTGATAAATTGCAATCTGCTCTTTCATAGAGCGGTAGCCGCTTACCGGAACAATCTCTTTGCCTGCCATGATTTTAGATAGAATCTTTTGCAAGGCGCTGGCAGCTTCGCTCCGCAGGAGGACATTGGGAAAATACGAATCTACGGTTGTCAAATTTCCATTGTCCATGCATTTAATTGGGTATTGTGCATTTATAAGCACCAGATTCCCACAATAAACCTTTTCTCTTTTAAGTGTTATTTTCATGGCGCAATATATAATCCGATCAGCCTGTCCAGCATTTTAGCAAAAGATAGGCCAATCCCTTTCATCATATTCGGGTAGCGGCTGTGGGAAGTCAGGCCGGGTATGGTATTCACTTCATTAAAAACAATATTTCCGTTTGCAGATAGAAATAAATCCACACGAGCAAAGCCGGAACAACCCAATGCTTTGTAAATCCGGAGGGCTGTATCCTGTATCTTTTTTTCTGTTGCAGCGTCAATCCGTGCTGGCATATGGATTTGAGAAGTTTTCAACGTGTATTTCTCCGTATAATCAAAGAAACCGCTTAACAGTTCGATTTCGTCCACACGCCCCACCGTCAGTACGTCGTTTCCGAGAATCGCACAGCCTACTTCAAAACCATCGATTGCTTCTTCTACAATTACTTCTGTATCGTGTTCAAACGCCAACGCTATCGCCGCAGAAAGCTTTTCCTTTTCGGTTACCTTTGTAATTCCAAAGGAGGAACCTGCTCTAACCGGCTTTACAAAAAGGGGGTAGGTTAGGTTTAACGCAATCTCCTTTATTGCGTTTTCTTGCTCAAAACGATTGAAAGTGACCGATTTAGGCACAGATATTCCCTCAAGACTTACCAGCTTATGCGCTCTACTCTTATCCATACAAAGGGCAGAAGAAAGGGTATTGCATCCCACAATCGGGATTCCCGCTAGTTCAAACAATCCTTGTAATGTACCGTCCTCTCCATTCTTACCATGAAGTACCGGAAATACCAAATCAACTCCAATTAAGGTACATTGATTTTGGGAAAATTCGAAAAATCCCTTTTGAGAACAGTTTTGCGATACGATAACAGGGCAGTTTTCGGCGCTATTTTCAAACCAAGTATTGTTTGCAATGCTTTCATATTTTCCTGTATAGTGAAACCAGTCGCCTGCTCGATTGATTCCGATTGGTAAAATATCGAATCTTTCTGAATTGATATTTTTAAGGACGGCAGTTGCCGATTGTAAGGAAACTTCATATTCGGTAGAATTTCCACCGAAAATTACAGCGATTTTTTGCTTTTTCATTTTATAGCCTCCTTTTGGGCCATATCCGAAAAGCAGCATAATATTTGCTAAAAGCTATATGGCCGAAATAGATCAAGTTGTACTTTTAATCCAGCGATTTCACTTCGATGTTATCAGGCAGGGAGTAAGAAATCTCGCACTGGTTGGTATACAGTTCTCTTTGCGTATGCTCGCCAGTCTCCTGATCGGTTTCCTCACGGCAGACAACAGAAACCTGATAGATTTTTTCATTCCGTTTTATATAGGAAACAGATGAATTAAAGACGGTATACTCTGTATTTACCGGGCGTTGCGATAAAATTTCCCCGTACATATAGTTGTCGTCAAAGTGAATGGCAATTTGAAAGGTGTTATCCGTATCATTCCGGACTTTTAAGTCCAACCAGCCTTCGCTAACAGTAGCGTCCGTTCCACACGGTAGATCTTCTGTTGTAGATGGGAAAGATTCAGCAGCGTGTCCGTGCCTTTCCACAATGGTCATTGGGGTGTGTAAAAACAACCAAAACAGCATATTGCTTAATTGGCATAAGCCCCCGCCGTAAGAGCCAACAATTTTTCCATTCACTAAATTCAAACCATCTTTATACCGTGTATAACGGTCAGCATGACGAGTGAGCCAGAAAAAAGAAAATGTTTCATTGGGAGCAATCACAAGTTTATCCATTGTTTTTGCGGCTAATTGCAGATTGTGTACCTTGTTATACTGAAACTGAATATCAAAGCCACTGTTCTCATTTACCATCAACGCAGAGGTTTCAAATACCACGTTTGGAAAAAGGCTTTCTGAAATTTTATCTGCATACACATTCTTATCAAATTTCATTTTCAGATAGCAGCATTGCTTTTTTTGCCATCTGCGAAGTGGTAGCAGGAACGGAAACATCTCCGTTAGTCTCTTCCTTGCCATTACTATCGCCCCTTTGGAATATACGCAAAACAAAAACACTCTTGCTTTGGCACAATTATTGTACCAATAACAAGAGTGTTATTTATCTGTTTGCTCCCAAGGTATTCTACTGTTTTTCTACGGAAATTCTTACGATTTTCCTACGAGGCGGGCAACGTAACGGTAAACTCGATCAAATCATTTTCGCTGCTGGCAGTAATCGTGCCGTGATGAAGTTCAATGATTCGTTTAGATATGGCAAGCCCCAAACCAGCTCCACCGCTGCTTGTGCTTCGGGATATATCCAACCTATAGAATTGTTCAAAGATACGTTCCAGATTTTCTTTTGAAATCGTATCGCCATGATTGATGAATTTAATCACTACATCATCATTTTGCCGAACAACTGTAACGTTGACTTCTGTATCCGGATAACTATAAATGACAGCATTTCGCAAGAGATTATCGAATGCGCGCTGGATTTTGTTAGCGTCACAGCGCAACATCAGATCGTCGGGAATTTGCAAATTACAGGTCAGATTTTTCTCTTTCAGCATGGGCTTGAATTCATAGGCAAGCTGTTCCAATAAACGCGTCAAATTAATTTTGCTATATTGCAGTGAAATATCGGTCAGATTAAACCGCGCAATATCGAAAAATTCATTGATTAAATCTTCCAGCCGCTCTGCCTTTTCTAAAGAGATCGAAAGATATCTCTCCTGTAAATCTTCCGAAATGTGCCGCTCATCCCGAAGCAAATTTAAGTAGCCGATGACAGAAGCGAGCGGTGTTTTCAAATCATGAGCAAGGTATAAAATCAGATCGTTCTTTCTGGCCGTTTCCTCCTTAAGAATCTGCTCATGGCTTCTCATCTGTGCTTTGATTTCAGACATTTGTGTTGCGATATCTCCGTAATTTTCTGGGAAAATATCTGCTGCGTCTTTTTCTGAAAGAATATAATCATGCAGCAGTTTCCCAATTTCTTTTGTGTTTTTTCTTACTCTGGACTTGGCGTATAGATGAGATACCAATATAACAACAAGCATACCGATAAAGAGAATAGCTATTACTACAACAAAAAGCAGTTGTTTTAACATATCCCAGTTTGGCCGGTGAATAATACCTACTTTTCCCACATCGGGAATATACTCCTCATAGGTTGTCATATAGTTGTTTTCAAACCAGTCTACAATCATTCCGTTTAAGACAATATCAAAAAACCAAAAGATTATGATGACGGCCAGAATGATGCCCAAGGAAATTGTAATAATGCGGAGCGGCCTTTTTGATTTACTACTCGATTTCATATCCAACCCCCCAGACGGTTTTAATAAATTTAGGCTTTTTAGCTGGCTCATTCATTTTTTCCCTGAGTCGCCCAATATGTGCCATCACGGTATTGTTATTGTTCAAATACTTTTCCTTCCACACAGCTTCGAACAGTTCTTCTGACGGTACGACCTTTCCCTGATGTTCGCATAAATACCAAAGAATCGAAAACTCTATGGGCGTCAACTGCAATTCTTTTCCAAATAAAAAGCACTTATGACTATCCTTGTTGATGATCAATCCTCTAATATCATACTCGCTCTTTTCGGCAGGCTGAATCTGTGCAGGATTATTGTACCGTTGATAACGCCTCAACTGCGTTTTCACTCGCGCAACAACTTCTAAAGGATTAAAAGGCTTGGTAATGTAGTCATCAGCACCGATGGTAAGCCCCATTATTTTTTCTCCATCTTCAACTTTGGCTGTCAGCATGATAACCGGAAAGTAGAATTTTTCCCGGATCTTCTGGCAGATACGAAACCCGTCAATATCAGGAAGCATAATGTCCAGTATGGCCAAGTCGATCTCTGTTTCTTCGACACATTTCAAAGCGTCGGTGCCATTATAGAATTTATATACAGTATAGTTTTCATTTTTTAGATAGACCTCGAGTAAATCGGCTATCTCTCTTTCATCATCTACTACTAAAATTTTTTCGCTCATTTTATTGCTCCTTATGTTCAGGTACAGCTTCCATAATATCGCCAAAATCGCATTGCAGATACTCGCATATATCCAGCAGAACAGGAAGTGTAACATTTTGATTTTTACTGAGTTTGGCAAATGTACTTTTACTTGCTCCAACTGCTTCTCGTAATTGGCTCTTTTTCATTTCTTTGTCTATCAGTAATTTCCAAAGCTTATTATAGCTGACCCTCATATCCACGTCTCCGATCAAATGTAGTGATTGCATTATAGCACATTATAACCATTTACGCAATCGTTTAGTCTGCATTTCAAGACTTTTGGTTTATAAACTATGTACGAAGCCGCCTGTTTTCACAAGCGGCTTGCTTCTTTTTTGGCTGGTTAATAAGCTGGTACACCGTGCCCGTAAATCTCATAGTACCCAACGGGAGAGCAATTCTGGCGGCATTCGTCGCCAGAATTGCTCTCGATGGTGTAGAAGCGCCCATTCTCGACCTTTTGAACAATGCGCCCACATGGTCGGATAAGCCCCTTTGCTCGCTTTTATTAGACCGGCCAAAAAGAGACTCCCACTTTTCATGGTGAAAAGTGGGAGTCGATAACCTGAAAAATCAATTTTCTAAAAGCTTTTTCAGTTTTTCAAGGATTCGCTGCTTTCGCTTATGAATCGCCACTT
>OLAF01000653.1_pt1 | contig 8494 bp, 12 predicted proteins | sample 1608961 | NCBI WGS metagenome assembly OLAF01 (sample SAMN02674970, study PRJEB24791) | human gut metagenome, SKBSTL043 | isolation source: stool | host: Homo sapiens | place: USA | reverse complement strand
ACCGCATAGCGCAGTATTTTGATGATACCTTTGCATCCGGCATCGCAGCACAGAACGCTATGCTCACGACATTGAGTACCCTTCTGCGCACAAAGGTCAAGACCCCGGAAGCAGCCAAGGCTGCAAAGGACATCAGCCTTCGGAGAAAGCCTGTGTACCAAGGCGACCTTGATGACATTGAGATGTATTTCATGGCAGCGGTCAAGGAGATCAAAAAGGGTATCGGGAGCCATTACGCCGAACAGGAAGCTATGAGTAAGAAAGTGGCAGAGAAGATGTTCACCGAATTGACCAAGGGGCAGGATGTACAGCACCCAACGATTACAGCAGAGCAGCTGACGGATGCAATGTTGGACAGTGTTTCGGGCATGGAGGGAGCCACGCCGGAAGCACTGGAACAGCTGCGAAGCGGTCTGTTGGGAATCTTGCGGTCTGCCGCAGAGCAGGAAAACGCCCATGAAGCAGACGAATGAGCGACTTTGTGCGTTGGCACAGAAAGGCGATGCCGCGGCGCTGGACAGCCTGATCGACAACAACAAGTCCTTTATCGGCAAGGTGGCAAATGATCTCTTCCGCAGTATGAATCTGGCACAGGCTGGCTTGAACCTTGACACGGACGAATTGAAACAGGCGGGCAATCTGGGTTTGTGGAAGGCCGTGCCGAAGTTCGATGCAGCGCGCGGCATGAAGTTCCTGACCTATGCGGCTCCTGCCATTCATAACGCCATGATGGACATGGTACGGGATGCCTTTGCCACTTTTGAACAGCGGATGGTGACAGAGGACAAGGACGGTGTCTGCTACCAGCGCGTTTCGCTGGATGATGTTCTGCCGGGAGAGGAACAACTGCGGCGCATCGAAGCCATAGCCGACCCCTACGCCATGCAGCCGCAGAACATTATGGAAGAGCAGGAATCGCGCCGGGAACTGTACGATGGCATGAAACGGCTGACCCAGCGGGAGCAGACCTATCTGCTGTACCGCTACGGCTTTACCGATGGCGAGGAACATCCGCTGATCGGCACGGCGATATACTTTCACCTGACAAAAGGCCGCGCCCAAAAGACCGAGGAACAGGCCATGGATAACCTGTGGCTGGAACTGCCGTGGTGGTTTATCTGAACGAGCAGAGAGGAATTGTGTCAAATTGACATAATTCCTCCCGATAAGAGGGATGTGGGCGAAAATGCTGGCAATGTATCTGGCTGTTCTGGATGACCAGAGCAGTGAAGAACAATTTATAGATGTATACAACGCCTACAAGCGGCTGGTTTACCATACTGCTTACAAAATCATGGGCGATTCATATCTGGCAGAAGATGTACTGCAAGAAGTATTTTTGTACGTTGCCAAAAATTTTTCTAAAATTCATCGAGAAAACTGTCACGAACTCGCCGCTTATCTCGTTAGTTGTAGTAGAAGCCGTGCATACGATATGCTTCGCAAGCAGCGAGAAGAACCGCTGGAAGAAGTACCGAACGCACCAGATGATGCCCCTGTGCCGGATGATGCAGTAGTCAGCACCGATAACATCCAACACCTGACGGAACTGATCAGACAGATGAAACCGATGTATCGTGATCCTCTTCGCCTTTTGGCAATGGGCTACACCAACCGGGAGATTGCCGAATCGCTTGGCCTGACGGACGAAGTAGTTCGGATGCGGCTTTTCCGTGGAAGAAAATTATTGTGGAAGGAGTTGAACAGCCATGAGTGAGCGGACAGAAGTTTCTTTTGATGCTGCATTGATGATGGTACTCCGTGCAGATGCGCAGAAAGAACTGGACGAACTGCCAACTCCGGCACAGCTTAAGGGATGCTACCCGGACACTTCCCGATGGGATGCTCGCCTGCAAGCGGCGTTGCATAAACGCCGCCCTGTGCTGAAACGAGTGCTTGTTGCGGCTCTGACGCTTGCAATTTTAACTCTCGGCGCACTTGCAGTAAGCGCAGACTTCCGCAAGACAGTCTATACGATGATTCAGAAGTTCTTACCAATTGAGATGCAAGTCACTTATAAAGTTGAGGGAGAACCATTAGAGCAGCTTCCCGATGCGTATAGTGAACATTATGTACAAATCGGATTTTGGCGTGACTATACGCAAGGCTATGATAAAAAGGAAACATTCTCTCATGCGTATGTTAATGCTGCCGGAGAAATCTATTTTGTGGATTGTTCAATTATAACCGCATACGGACAGATTGAAACATTCGATAATGAACATACCGTTTATACAACTGTAAAGATTGGAGATAAGGAAGCAACACTTGGAACAAGTGAGATTCCGGGGCAGGTCACCTGTTATATTTTGATTTGGGAGGATGCTGGTGTTTCCTGCACAATTATGGGCGATGGTTCATTGGATGAGTTGATGAAGGTTGCAGAAAGTATTTATTAACGGCAAAATGCCTAGATATTTGTAGATGAGCACAAATGTGAGGATGGATTTTTGTTTAAGTAAACAAATTTGGAAAATCTTGCAACAAATGTGTTGGTTGCTGCGTTGTCTAAGTAAAAGCTTCTGATGGAAACAAACGGGAGGTGTATGCTCTATATGAAAATGAGCTTCATTGCAATTTCGGTTGCGACAATCATAGGATTGTCAGCTTGTGCAACAAAAGTATCCTCTTCAACTTCTATGAACACTCCTATATCGACATCGGTGATAAGCGAGCAGGAATTTTTATCTAATCTTGAAAACGCCAGCACAAGCCAAATACTGCAAAAGCTTAAAGAATCGGATGGTGGGTATACAGAAGATTGCTTTTCGGTGTTGACAAACCGTCTTATCAAATTCCCTCAAGACACACTGTATGTGTTGAAATATGACAAACTGATGAATGATAAAGACTTTCAGCAGCTTGTTTTATCCGGCATAAAAACAGAACTTCCCTATAATGGATCGGATGAAGAAAGAAATACGCTTTATCAGTATCTGGAATCCATCACCACTGATAAAGAATATGGACAAATCGCATCAGATATTTTAGGAGAACAAGCTGAAAACAAGGAGAAACCAAATCGGCAAATTGAATTTCAACCTGAAGAATCAGGACAAGCGAGCAGTGTTATTTCAATCGAACTTCCGCAAGGGTGGAAAATTCAAAAGAGAGAACAAACGCAACGTGCTGATAATAAACCGCTTGCTCTTGCAAGCCTGAATCCGTCTTATCCAGTATATGATATTTATGACAAAAATCATGTGTTGGTTGGTGCGGTTGGATACAGTACCTATGAACCATATGAAGGTGATAGAGATTCCGTGCAGATTGTTTACTCGGCACTTCGGCTAGGATCGGTTTACAGGTTTGACACGGATAATAAATACGATGTGATACAAACCACAGAACACGGAACGACTGCACTTACAACGGTAATTTTTCAAGATGGGGCAAGTTCAGAATCCGTGAACAATTTGGGGATTCTCGCTTATGATAACGAGAAAGAATGCTTTGTTGCAATTGAACTTGAAGCAAGTTCTGTGTCGGAAAGTCAAGCATTAGAAATCGCAAAATCGATTCGCTTTTAGACATGATGGGAATAACGGTGTATAGGTGCCAGCAGATTAAGGAGAATAACTGTGAACAAAGTACCGTACTTTATGTCATTGCGGTACAGTCCTTGAAACCGGCAGCACTCCGAGATACTTTGACGGCAAGCCAATGGAGCGGTATGTGTTTTTTCTCTGGCATTTTTCGCTGTCATCTTTAAGGTAATGCTATCCGATTTATTGCTGGTTACAGATCGCTGCACTGCATAGAAAGCATTAAATGGAAATGTCAGTGAAGCTAAATTTCACAATCTTCAGCAGATTGTCCTATGCGAAAATCAGAAAGTTTCCATTGAGAAAAACTTGCAAGTGCGATACTAGTGGTTCTAATGATATGTGTAACTGTTGCATTTGCATGGTTCACTTTTTTGGGTTGACTGAATAATTTTGGTATTTTGAATACTAAAGGATGGTATGTAAAATGACTTGCAAAAATTGTGGTTATGAAAACAAGCTGGGTGTTCGATATTGCCAACGGTGCGGTCAATACATTGAACCCAAAAGGACATTGGCACAAGAAGTAAAATCGTGGGATTTTAGAAGTCTTGCTGGCGTTGGACGCAGAGATGTAAATATTGCGCCGTTGTTTACTGCATCATCCAATCAAACTCCTGCAAAGGCACACCAAACGCCATCACCTGTTGATCCGCTACCGGATGGAAGATGGTATTGCCCGGACTGTGGAAACTTAAATGATTCTTCCGAACGATTTTGCAAAAGCTGTGGAAAAGTCCGATAACTACTAACAAACCGAAAGCTCTCTATTTGCAAAGACTGCAAGTAGAGGGCTGTTGGTCTGTTTTGGATATTTTATTAAGAACCAATCAGCTAACCAGCAATGTAGGAAAAGAATCGTGATTGTGTAACAATTTTTTTGTAAATTTATGTGCAACTATACGATTTTGAAAAATTTTGTGGACAAACAAAATAAATTGGGCTTAAATTTCGTTACCTAAACAAAGAACCGTAAATTTCATCTTCTCAGGATTACAACCCAAAAGCGCAGGAGGATAGTCATGCTGGAACAGTTTTTTAAGTCGCAAGTTGCAACTATTTCTGACCCTTACCAGTGCAATCGTATCACGGATGCGTTGGCGGCGGCTGGAATCAAATTCTATTGCAAAACCAAAGATGTCAATCGCCGTAATACGTTCGATCAGGCAAGAATTGGATCTTTAGGCATAAAACCGAAGTATGTCACAGAGATATTTGTGGACAAAGAAAATGCGGACATGGCTCTGCATATTGTACGCATACTAAGATAAAGTTGAAAGGGCAAGAAGTTTTTCGGAGACAATTCCGCTCTTGTACATGATATGTTTTCATTCTATTGGAGGAACGCATGAAAAAAGTATCCATGGGACTTTTGATCGTACTGGGGAGTATCGCGGTGGCTGCGATATTGTTTGCTCGACCATATAACAAAAAATCTGTTCAATCTTATGTACTGCGAAATCAGGATGAGCTGACAAACTATGCGCGGAAAGTGATAGAAGAACATCCAATGGAACCGCTAGAGTGGAATGGATGGAAAGTATATTATTACGCAGATGATATGGTGGAATTTTGTACAGGCTCTTTCGGGCTTGTTCCGAGTACTACATATAAGGGCTTTTACTATTCTGAAGATGATGAACCACATGGCTTTCAAGATGTTCCGGTTGAGTTTGTAAAAAGTGGAAATGGATGGTCGTGGGCAGAATCAGAAGGTGATAATACACAATATACTGAACGAATTGCGGCGCATTGGTATTGGTATGAAGCAAAATTTTAGAAGTCGGAGAATCTGAAGTCATGTATAACAATAGACGAAATAACCGATTTAACATATTCATCGGTGCTATTATAGTAAGCCTGCTGGTTCTTCTCACAGGATGCACATCTACCAAAAGGAAAATAGATTTAACCAAGCCAGTCGCGGAGGATAGCTCAAATCCAGTTACGTTAACAGTCTATCTTATCGCTCACCATACAAATCCTGACACACATGGGAGAGAAGTGTTAATATGACCGAATTTTCGCGTGATATGATTGAAGTTCAGAGATTACTTGCTATTGTCAAAAATTCCCTTGAAGAATTTAATAAAAGTGAAGGCTTCCTAATAAAGAATGATTTAAGCGAACGATGTATCTGCGCAAAGTTTTCTACATATTTGGAAAGGGAACTTTTGAATACACAATATCAAGATTATAATGTAGATGTTGAATACAATCGAGGGCGTGGAGGAAATGACAGTGCGGCAAAAATGATGAATGGAAAGAAGATTGTGACAGATTTAATAGTTCACAAACGGGGAAAGAACGAAGAAGGTGAGTACGACAACCTAATTTGTATCGAAATGAAAAAAGAATATAAGCATTTGGATATGGAGAATGACAAAAAACGATTGGCTGTATTGACTGATAAATATTGTGGGTTTGGCTATAAGCTAGGATTGATGTTAGTTGCTCGTAGAGATAAAAAGGAAAATATATGTGGATTGTATATTGATTCTGTATATGTTGATGGTCGAAAGATTGGCTAAATCATCCATGTAACCAAAATCCTCAACTTATTTTTGTGCAAGCAGGAGAATTTTCTTTGTATATAGGCACGATATTGATTTGCAACGCAAAATACGTTACAATAAATCCGAGGTGATAACCATGGAAAAAACAATGACGCTCAATCTCCGTGTGAACCCTACCGTCAAGCAGCAGGCCGAGGATGTGCTGAAGCAGCTCGGCATCCCGATGGCAACCGCCATTGATATGTACCTGCGCCAGATCACCCTGACTGGCGGCATCCCCTTTTCTCTGTCCCTGCCGAAGGCCCCTGCGGCTCTGAATGCTGACACCATGACCGATGATCAGCTTCATGCAGCCTTGCAGGTAGGCATTAAGGAAATTCAGAACGGTGATACCGTGGATGCGGCAAGCGCATTCGCACAGTTCAGGGAACAGCACAGATGAAGCAGTATGACGTAAAAATTTCCCATGCAGCCCTCAATGATATGGAGCAGATTTACAGCTACATTGCTGACCGTCTGCTGGAGCCTGACACGGCTATGGGGCAGTATAACCGCATTGCAGAAGCCATCCAGTCGCTGAACATCCTGCCGGAACGCTGTGCGCTGGTGGAAAGCGAGCCGGAGCGCACCCAAGGACTGCGGCAGATGCTGGTGGACAACTACTCGGTGTTCTACATCGTGGGCGAGGATGCCGTGTCGGTGGCTCGTGTGCTGTACAGTGCATCTGACCTTGTGCGCCGCCTGCGGAGAATGAAGTGAAAGAGGTGTTTGAATGACCGCTGTGATTTATGCCCGCTATTCGTCGGACAACCAGCGTGAAGAATCCATCGAAGGACAGATTCGTGAATGTACGGCTTATGCCGAAAAGAACGGCATTACCGTGGTCAAGCACTACATTGACCGTGCCCTTTCCGCCAAAACCGATAACCGCCCGGACTTCCAGCAGATGATCAAGGACAGCGAGAAACGGTTGTTTGACATTGTGCTGGTCTGGAAACTTGACCGCTTTGCCCGGAACCGCTATGATTCGGCCCACTATGAGTACCAGTTGGAGCGGAATCATGTCAAGCTGGTGTCTGCCACGGAGCCTATCTCTGACAGCCCTGCGGGTATCATGGTCAAGAGTATGCTCACCGGCATGGCTGAATACTACTCGGCAGAACTTTCTGAAAAAGTTGTGCGCGGCATGACCGAGAATGTTCTGAAAGGGAAGTACAACGGCGGCACGATTCCCATTGGTTTTAAGGTGGATGAGGAGAAGTTCTTTCAAGTCGACCCGCTGAAGGCTCCCTTTGTGGTAGAAGCCTTTCAGCGGTACAACGATGGTGCTACCATGAAGGAACTGATGAACTGGCTGAACGACAGTGGTGTGACCACCAACCGCAATCAGAAGTTCACCTACAACAGTGTTCAGACACTGCTGACGAACAAACGGTACATCGGAGAAAACCACTTCAAGGACATTGTGATGCCAGACAGCATCCCGGCCATCGTAGACAAGGATTTGTTTAAAGAAGTGCAGCTGAAAATCAAAAAGAACAGCCGCGCTCCTGCCCGTCACAAGGCCGAGGATGATTACCTGCTCACCACCAAGCTGTTCTGCGGAATGTGCGGTGCGATGATGTTCGGCGAGTGCGGTACGGGTAGAAACAAGGTCGTTCATCATTATTATAAGTGCGCCACCGCGAAGCGTTTCAAGACCTGCAAGAAAAAGACCGTCCGTAAAGAGTGGCTGGAAGATTTGGTCATAGCTGAAACCATGAAGCTGATTCAAGACGATGCCGTGATTGATGCCATCGTTGCAGAAGTCATGGAGTTGCAGGATCAGGAAAACACCACGCTTCCTTTACTGGAAAAGCAGATGCGTGAGGTAGAGAATGGCATTGAGAATATGCTGAACGCTATCCAAGCGGGTGTGCTGACCAACTCCACCAAATTACGTTTGGAAAAGCTGGAAGCCCAGCAGAAAGAGCTTGAAATTCGGATTGCCGAAGAAAAAATCGCTCGGCCACGGTTGAGCGAAAATCAAGTTCGGTTCTGGCTGACCCGGTTCCGCAAGCTCGACCCGAACGTGAAAAGCCACCGGGAAACGCTTATCAATACATTCGTGAATGCTGTTTATCTCTATGATGAAAAAGTTTTGATTACATTCAACTACAAAGACGGCACAAGAACCATCACTTTCGATGAAATCGCCGCCAAAGATGCCCCAGAGGGCAATGGTTCGGATTTAGGTTGCTTCGCTCCACCAAGAACTCCAGTATCCGAACCGGGTGCTGGAGTTTCTGTTTTGTAGAAACACATCAAGGGGATCGTAGCGGATGGATTCGAACAGCATCGGCCGCCGCCATCCGTCCCGGCGGCAAAAAAGCCCCTGAGGGGCTTTTTTAGATGCGCGGCTCGCGCAATCCACCCGCGCCCACCAAGAACTCC
>OLAF01000622.1_pt1 | contig 8674 bp, 7 predicted proteins | sample 1608961 | NCBI WGS metagenome assembly OLAF01 (sample SAMN02674970, study PRJEB24791) | human gut metagenome, SKBSTL043 | isolation source: stool | host: Homo sapiens | place: USA | reverse complement strand
CCAAACGTTTGAGAATCTGCATATTTGACTTAGCCACACGCGAATGCGTAATATCACCTGCAATACAAATCTTAAGATTTTCAAAGGTTCCGAACTCTTCGTAAATGGTCATCAAGTCAAGCAAACACTGACTTGGGTGTTGCCCTGAACCATCACCACCATTAACAATAGAGGTCTGGATGGTCCTACTATCAATCAACTGCTTGTAGTAATCGACTTCCGAGTGGCGAACCACACAGATGTCAACGCCCAAGGCAGACATGGTCAAAATGGTATCATAGAGGGTCTCACCCTTATTTACCGAGCTAGTTCCAGCATCGAACTCAATCACATCCAAGCCAAGTTTTTTCTCGGCCACTTCGAAGGACTTGTGTGTTCGTGTTGAATTTTCAAAAAAGAGATTGGCAGCGAAATACTGTCGATCCAGCTGGAAATCAGCTCTGCCATTTTTAAAATCTCCACCTCGACGAATCAGGCCCAAGACCTCTTCATTCGTGAGGGTTTCCATGGTCACCAAATGTTTCAGTGACACTTTTCCATCTGCAATCGCCATAGTTTTTCCTTTTAAATTGATTGACTAATCTTTGCTACCTTTTTTAGGATCTGGCAAAATTTGGTAGAGCAAGATACCAAGAATAGTTGAGCTTGCCACACCCGTGATTTGAAGACCACCAAGGTCAATCATCAAACCACCGATACCAGAAACCAAGATAACACTAGCAATCAAGAGATTCTTTTTATTATCAAAATCAATCTTATGTTCAACTAAAATTTTCAAACCGCTAGCAGCGATAACCCCAAAGAGGGCAATAGACAAACCGCCCAATACAGGAGTTGGAATAGAATGCAAGAGTGCTGATAGCTTCCCAATAAAGCTCATCAAGACCGCAATCACTGCTGCGCCCGCAATAACGTAAACTGAGTAGACCTTACTGAGGGCCATAACCCCAATATTTTCACCATAAGAAGTTACCGGAGGAGCTCCAAAGAAACCAGCGATAATCTGTGCCAAACCATCACCAGTAAGGGTGTGGTCGAGTCCTGGATCTTTGAAGTAATCACGCTCAGTCAAACTGTTTAGAACCATGACGTGACCAAAGTGTTCGGTCATCGTCACAAAGGCAATCGGAGCCATGGTCAAAATCGCACTTGGATAAAGCTTAAAGCTATAATCCACAAATGGAATGTCAAAGTTTGGAACTTGAATCCAATGTGCTGCAGCTACTTCTGAGAAATTGATAAAACTATGTCCTGTCAGCAAACCAAGAACCGCTGAGAAAATATAGCCTACAATTAAACCAAGCAAAATTGGGATAACACCGACAATCTTCTTGCCATACATGTTAAAGAGGATAACCGCAAAGAGGGTGACCATCGAAATCAATAGAGCATAGATACTATAGCTTTTATTTAAAGTTGTCGCATCATTGACTGCATTGGCTGCAAGGTTCAAACCAATCACCATGATAATGGGACCAACCACAATTGGTGGAAGGACCTTATCAATCCAGTCTTTACCCGCATACTTAACAATCAGAGCCACAAGCAAGTAAACCAAACCACCAGCCATGGCACCTTGAGCCACCGCCGCAATTCCATCAGTCTTCATAAGCGTCTGCATAGCCGCAATATAGGCAAAGCTAGAACCCATGTAAGCTGGAATTTTGTACTTGGTCACCGTCAAGTGAGCCAAAGTTCCCAAACCAGATGAGAAAAGAGCAATAGCGGGATCAATCCCAACCAAAATCGGCACAAGCACCGTCGCACCAAACATGGCAAACAAGTGCTGGAATGACAAACCAACCAATAAACCAGGTTTTGGCATATCATTCACATCATATTTTACGTTATTCACGATATCAAAGGACTCCTTAAAATTAAGATACAAAGGGCGTATAAAGAGCAAAGTAAAATTAGGAAATCTGACGCCGAAGCTTTAGCTTCTAGGAAGATTTATCTATTTTACACAGCTCTTAGCCCGTGTTCAATTAACAAGATACAAAGGGCGTTTCACCCTATCTGTCAGCCAACTTAGCTTGGATCAATAATGTTGACGCTATCTTTGCCATCAACTTCTGCGACCAAAACTTCAATTTCTTCCGACTCACTTGTTGGGATATTTTTACCAACATAGTCCGCACGGATTGGCAATTCACGGTGACCACGGTCAACCAAAACAGCCAAACCAACACGCGCCGGACGTCCATGGCTAACGATATTATCAATAGCTGCACGAATCGTACGACCTGTGTAAAGCACATCATCCACAAGGATAACATCTGTTCCATCAATTTCAATAGGGAAAACAGATGTGTCTTGCTCAGCCTTAACATCATCACGGAAAGCCTTAGTGTCAAGCTCAATCAATGGCACATCAAGGTTTTCCAACTGTTTCAAGCGCTCTTGGATACGCTGTGCAATATAAACACCACGTGTCTTAATACCAGCCAAGACAATCTTGTCGAGATTTTTGTTACGCTCAATAATCTCATAAGTGATACGTGTAATGGCACGTTTCATGGTTACGTCATCGACGATCTCTTTTTTCTTCATAAAAAGAACCTTTCTAAATACAAAAAAATCCCCTCGAAAACAAGGAGATACACAAAAATATGAGTACAGTTCACCCGTACACTTCTCATGGCTCCTTGCCTGCCTCTCTGGACAGTGATTAAAGGACTTATTTAATTAGGTAAATTATAGCAAATTTCAGACTCTTTTACAAGAAAAAAACGGACGCCCCTCCCAAGAAAGACTATCCGTTTAATAACTGTTAAGCTTCTCTCAACTTTTCCAAGGTTTCCTTGAAAATAGCAGGTTCTTCCGCTGTAAATTCGACCAATTCTCCAGTCGTAGGATGCGTAAAACCAAGGGTCTTGGCATGTAGAAATTGGCCATGGCCCTTGAGGGTCTTGCGTGGCCCATAAAGAGGGTCTCCTGCCACCGGATGACCTATATAAGCCATATGGACACGAATCTGGTGCGTGCGACCTGTTTCCAGCTGCAACTCTACCAAGGTATAGTTGCCAAAACGTTCAAGAACGGTAAATCGTGTAACTGCAGGTTTTCCTTTAGCTGTAACCGCCTGCTTCTTGCGGTCCTTGTCTGAGCGCCCAATCGGAGCCTCAATCACGCCTCGATCGTTAGGCAGATTGCCATGCACGATAGCCACATACTTACGAAGGGACTTCTTATCCTTAAGCTCCGCCGCCAAAGCATTGTGGGCCTTATCATTCTTAGCAATCATAAGGAGACCAGACGTATCCTTGTCGATACGGTGGACAATCCCTGGACGAACCACACCATTGATAGACGAAAGGTCCTTGACATGATACATCAGGGCATTGACCAAGGTACCAGACGTGTGACCAGCTGAGGGATGGACCACCATACCTTGAGGTTTGTTGACCGCTGCCACATCCGCATCTTCGTAGATAATATCCAAAGGAATATCTTCAGCCTTGTATTCCAAGACCTCTTCTTCTGGCAATTCATAGGTGATGACATCACCCTCTTTAACCGCATACTTGGCCTTTGCCGACTTACCATTAACCAAGACCGTTCCAGCCTTAATCGCTTCATTGGCCTGACTACGTGACAATTCTGTCAAATCTGCCAGGGCCTTGTCCAGACGGCTTCCCGCCTCTTTAATGATGACTTCCATTTTCCTCTTTCCATAAGATTAAAATCAAGAGCAGTACGCCCAACGTTAGATAGGAGTCTGCCACGTTAAATATTGCAAAATCAATAAAATCAAGCTGAACCATATCAACCACGTAACCCAAGTGCACACGATCGATAAAGTTACCAATACCACCTGAGATGATCAAAACCAAAGATAGCACCAGCCAAAGACTCTTCTGGTAATTCTTAACCAGATAAACCATAGCCGCACCAATCACTAGAACCGTCAAAATCACAAAGAAATATTTCTGATCCTGTAAAATGGAAAAGGCAGCACCACGGTTCTGTAGATAGGTTAAGCTGAAAAGTCCAGGAATAGCCTTGATAACTTGGTTAAGGGCAATATTTGCCACAACCCAATGCTTAACCCACTGATCCAAACCAATCAGAGCCAAGATAGCCAAAGGAATCGCAACCTTACGCATAAGTCCTCCTATGGTTTGTATGTATCAAAGTAGTCAAACATAACATTGACAAACTTGAGAGCACAAGATGACAAGTTAATCCCCTTGCGACGGACATAAACCATCCTGTTATCCAAGTTATCCTCAAGCGGAATAACCGTAATCCCGTTCACACTTTGCGCATCCAAGAAACCAGATCCCGTCGCATAAGCATCCGTACGTTCCAAGATACCGTTCAAAGTCGCACGGTCTGTCACGTTAAACATCAGAGACGAATCTGACGTATCCACAAAGTTTTCAGAATAGTAAAGATACTCGTCCTTCTCCTGAGTGAAACGCACTGTAGGCAAGGCCGCCAAGTCCTCCATGACAAGACTTTCTTTTTTAGCCAGAGGATGCCCCTTACGGAGATAAATGTGCGTTTTAAACGAAATCAAATCAATAGCCTCAAGCCCAAGCTTGTCCATATTTTGATGGATTCCCTTGCTATTTTGACGATTCAAATAGATAATCCCAATCTCACTGTGCCCCTTGGCTACCTCATCCAAAATCTGAATGGTCGTGGACTCAAAGATACGGAAATCCTTGTAATCAGGGTAACGCTCTGAAAAAGTCGTAATCAAAGGTGGTAAAAAGTCATAGTGCTGGCTGGCAATCGAAAACTGGTTGCCCTTTTCAGAAGCATTAAGATAGCGATTTTCAAAACTATCAAAACTGCGTACCACCTCAAGTGCACGCTCGTAAAAAGTCATGCCCTGACTGGTCAAGACAGCCCCCGTCGTTGTACGGGTGAAAATTTGGAAATTCAGCTCCTGCTCCAAATCCTTGATAGCCACCGAAAGGCTAGGCTGACTCACAAAGAGCTTGCTGGCTGCCTCACGGAAGGTTCCGCTGTTGGCAATGGCTACGACATAACGTAGTTGTTGTATGTTCATCTGTGACACTTCTTTCTTGAAAAATCAATCAATTCTATTATACCAGATTTTATCCTCTTTTGTTGATACTAAAAAGCCCAGGCAACCCTGAGCTTGAATTAATTAAAAAATAGTCTTATTCGTCTGATTTGTCTGTCAAGAAGTACTCGTTTTCACGTTTGTCATAGTCGAAGGTCAAACGAACAGCATCTACCTTTCCACTTTCTGGATTATAATCACGGTAGCTAAGACTGACTGACTGAGTGAGATCGCCTTGTTCAGTTTGTGTCATTTCATGATAAGTGAAACTAGCCTCTGGGTGTTTTTCAACAACCTCAGAAAGTCGTGTCCCCTTGAGCAAATCAGCTTGTGTACCTACAGACAACTTTTCATAGTCATCTTTTGTCCAGTTGCTATGATAGTCATCGACTTCTTTGACCTTATCATAGTCGAAGGTTGCTGAGGCAGATTTCAAAACATAGACACCGTCTTTTTGCTCGAAAGTCAAACGAACATAGTTGTTTCCATCTGTGTTTTCTTTTCTATAGGTAAGATCTAACAAATCTGGTTTATCTTCCTCGTAAGCATCACTATACTCGGCATCAGTCGCCTTACCGTGAGCATCCAAGACCTCGTCCAATGTCAAAGTACCAACCTTCAACTCCTTAAACTGATCCTCAGTCCAGTCAAACTTATAATTCTCATCGATGTACAGATAAGCTCTATCGTGACCGTCACTTTGGAACTGCTCAGCATGGTTCATGACAAATTTCACTGCTTGATAGCCTGCTCCAGCAAGCGAAGTCATGAAGAAGATGATTGACATGACTAGGGCAATAATAGAAAGTGCCTTGCGTGTCGACTTCAAACTCAAAACCAAAGTCACAATAGCTAGAATGATAAGGAAGAAGGCAAGGAAGGTAAAGACAAAACCGATAGGAAGCGTCCAAGACAAAATGACAAATAGAATCCCCAAAACTAGGATAATGATTGGCAAAGCAATATTAACAAAAGCATTGTTCTTGGTTACTTTTGGTTTGTAATAAGGGTTTTCCAAAGGTATCTGACTTGCCTTTGGAGTTTCTTTTTCTTGCTCTTTCTCCATATTCAACTCAGGCATTGGCTTAGGAGCTTCCTCCTCTAATGCCACCTGAGCCTCGTCTGGTTGCGTATCTGCTACTGAGTCAGCTGTCACCTCTTCAGTAGTTTCAGAGCTATCCACCTGCTGAGCCTCAACCTGCTCAGACACTGGGGCACTTGGTTCCTCCGAAGCAATGACAAAGCCCTCTTTCTTAGCTTCCATAAACTCCTCAGGACTTGGTTTACGACCATTGACGTCCTCAAAGTGACGCACCCATTCTTCTCTAGTTGCCATAGCTGACTCCTTTATCTCTTTTTCTTTATTTTATCATACTTTAATCACGTCTTATGAAAATAAGGTCGGATATAAGAGAGAATTTTTTGAGACTGCCTGAGGTGCTTAAGTGACAAGATATCTCATGAAAAGAGACGAAAGAAGAAAAGAAACTGGCCCCAAAAGTTAGATTTTTTCTGTCACACTTTTGAGGGCAGTTCAATATTAGTAAGAGTAGTTTTTATATTTATATGTATAGTTATGTATCTAGTCCTTTTTAATCTCCAAACTAAGCTTATAAAAACTATAAAGGCTATAAGCAATTGCAATGATCCCCAAGAAACCAAAGTATACATTATCCTTTAAACTCTTCATATAAATCCCAATTATTATAAAGAGAAGGGTATTGATCAAAATGACTAATCTTTTATTTTCTATCTTGCCTATTTTAAGTACCAATAGTCTAATAATAAGTATCGATGGAGAGAATAAAACGGCAATTATTATAAGTAAAATATTTTTTCTGCTAATTAAATTAGCTTTAATGTCTTTTTGGGATTCTTTTTCAATATTCATCTCTTTAAATAATAGTTCCAGTGAAACATTATCAGGTTCACTTTTTCCTAATTCCCATTTAGAAATCGTCTGACGAGTAACAAATACTTTATCTGCAAGTTCTTGCTGAGTCATACCTGTTTTAGTTCTATATTCTTTAATCAACGTAGCAATGTCCATTTTAATACCCCTAGCTTATTTCTATTCTTTGATAAAAGGCTCTGCTAACAAAATTGCTATTACTATTATATAGAGAGGATGTTTATAAATAAAGTAAGTAGCAACGAGTAATAGAAACAATAACATTCTCGTAACCCACGGATATTTGTTTGATAAACTGACCAATAAATTAACTAAAGGTTTCAGTATCAACCCCATTAATCCAAAAGTAAGCACCTATATAAAATTAGTTTTGTTTTTCTTAATAAATTGTAACATTAAGAATACCTCCTCAGATTTGTTACTTTAAATTTATCAAGACCCATGACTAAAAGCACGCAACGAATAGTAAAATATGCGCAACGTCCTTAGAAACTAGGATGCAACGCTCCAAGTCATTACGCAACGAGGAGAATATTACCTCTTAAAAGTACGAAATGGCAGTACATTAGAATCTAAAGACAGTGAAATTTTATAATAATTAAGCTGTACTATTTTAAAGTCTATATTTTCATAAACTTTTGTTTGTCTTCGAGACCAAAACGTTGGACTACGACCTTCATATTTTTGAAGCTTCTACTTTTGTAGTTACACTTTCATTAACTTTAATCATCTTTATTACGTTTCCATCAATCTTATAATTAACTTCAAAACCTGTTGGTCTTCTCTATGCACCTTACCCCTGCATCCTCCTATACTCCTTCGACTTCTCGCCATACCAGTCCTTAGCTGAGTAGCCAAACTGCTCTCTATATCGCTCGGATTATTTGAAGAGGTAATAGCCTCGTAGCAAATCAATGGAAAAGACATAAGTCGCAAAGACAAAAATAGCAGGCATTAGAGGCATCAAAACTGCATCAATACTCCCTCTGATGTCGCTCCCGGTAGAGCGGTCAAACAGTACCAGCCCAGCTGTAATCCCCGTTCCACCTAAAAAGACCAAGCCATCTGAAATCTTTTCGGTTACAAGAGCTACCGTAGGGCTAAACTCTGTCTGACATTCAACAGCTTCTTTCAGTTTACGGGGAACCGTTCGAATCAAATAATAAATGGACAGAAGAAACATAGCCCCTGATAGTATGCTGACAATATTTCGTCGTGTCATCATCATTATACCAGCACATACTGTAAAGATAGCGAGTAAGACGACCATGTAAAAGTAGGTACAAAATTTTAGTTTCATCGGGCTTCTTCTGTACTTTATCGAAAAGAAAAGATAGACCAGATACATGACTACATAGAAAAGAATGATTGGCCACTGAATCCAAGAAAATGTTGGATTTTGATCAACTGTCAATCCTTTTATAAACATACCCAAATCCTGCTGCAACTTAAAATTGGCAGTAATAATACTGGTATGGTTTGTTTTGTATCCGGTCACGTAGTCAGCTACAGGATTCATATATCCACCGGTAGCAAATGGGCCCCCACTTTTATCCCCCCACATAATATCTTCGGTATCATATCCATAACCAGCAGGAAAAGAAACAGGATAGTCTACAGGATTGTGTTCCATAGTAGATGCAAATAAAGAACTTGTACTAGCATTCGGTCCTTTCCAATCTTTAATAGAGGCATTCAAACCCAATGACAGTTTAGTAGTA
>OLAF01000594.1_pt1 | contig 8985 bp, 5 predicted proteins | sample 1608961 | NCBI WGS metagenome assembly OLAF01 (sample SAMN02674970, study PRJEB24791) | human gut metagenome, SKBSTL043 | isolation source: stool | host: Homo sapiens | place: USA | reverse complement strand
TACCAGACGTGTTTCGATAGAACCGTCGAAAGGAGCCAGCAGTTTCGTATCCCGCATATTGTTGGTGGATAGCTCGTAAGCGGATTTTGCTTTCTGATAATTGGCTACACTGATTTCATATTCTTGCAGGGAGATGGCCTGACGTCCCAGTAACCGTTTGTTGCGCTCAACCTGCGCGGCGGCAGTTTCATAGGCAGCCTTGTCAGCGGCATATTGCAAGGAAATGTCACGCGGGTCGATAGCGGCAATGAGCTGCCCTTTCTTGACCCTTTGCCCTTCCACAACCGGAAGGTTGATGATCTGTCCACTGACCCTAAAAGCCAGCTTCACATATTCCACTGCTTCCACCATGCCGGAGAAGTCTTTAAGGATCACTGACTGTGAACTGACGGTAGCGGTTTTCACAGGTCGCACGAGGGCAGTATCTTCCCCCTTTTTTTGCCCGCAGGACGTGATGAGAAATGTCATCGCCAGGGCGAACAGGTACATTTTTTTCATTTGTTTCTGATTAAAACGAGTCTTTCAGGGGAATGGTCAGACTCCCCTCTTGTTTTAATTCATAAACGTTTTGATATACCTGTATGTTCAGTTTGTTTCCGGCCGTCAGGCCGATTTTTATTTCTTTACTTACTTGTATGTGCAGGGTGCTGCCTGAGTAATTCACTTTGAAGGAATAACTGTTCCATTTCTCCGGTAGGACGGGCTCTATCTTAAGCATGTCATTCACTATCTGCAATCCGGCAAATCCACGTACAATCGCAAGCCAACTGCCCGGCATGCTGGTGATGTGGAGTCCTTGTTCGCCTTCGTTGTTGTAGTCGTCAAGGTCGAGACGGGTGGCGTGCATGAACAATTGGTAGGCTTTCTCCACTTTTCCAATGCGTGCGGCAAGAATGGAATGAATATGCGGGGAAAGGGAAGACTCATGGACAGTCATCGGCTCGTAGAACTCAAAGTTACGGCGAATGGTTTCTGTGTCGAAGTTGAAGTAGTATAGGTATAGGCCAAGCAGAACATCACTTTGCTTGATGTAGCAGGAGCGCAAGATGCGGTCCCATGACCAATACTGGTTAATAGGGCGCTCGTTGTCGGGAATGGCATCGGTGCTTTGCAGAACTTTGTCCATGTAGCCGTCATTTTGAATGAAAATACCGCGTTCCGGGTCTTCCGGCAAATATATCCGTTCGATAATATCCCGCCAGCGTTCACTCTCTTCCGCATAATTCAGATTGGTAATGCGACGCACGCGGGCATACTCGTCGGGATATTGCCGCGCTATGATTTCAAGAAAGCTGAGAGTGGTTTTGAGACAGCGCATGCAGGAGTAGTTGGTGTACCAGTTGTTGTCTACGTTGTTCTCGTATTCATTGGGTCCGGTGACTCCGAGGATGACGTACTTCTGTTTGGGCTGCGAGAAAGATACCCGTTGACTCCAAAAACGGCTGACGGCTATCATCACTTCCAGTCCGTAACGGGCAATGTAGTCCAATGTACCTGTGAGGGTGGCGTGTTGAAGAATGGCATAGACAATTATATTGTTCCGGTGGATTTCTTCAAATGTGATTTCCCATTCGCTATGGCATTCTTCTCCATTGCCGGTGACTTGCGGAAAAAGGGCGGCGCCGTTGCCGAACCCTAACTTTCTGGCGTTTTCAATGGCTTTGGGAAGTTGCTTGTAACGGTACATCAACAGGTTTTCGGCAATTTTCTTCGGAGTGGACAGGAGGAAGAAAGGCACACAGCATAATTCGGTATTCCAATAGGTGTTGCCGCCATACTTCTCTCCAGTGAAACCTTTGGGACCGATATTCAGGCGCGGGTCATCGCCCCGGTAGGTCTGATAAAGCTGGTAGATATTATAACGTATGCCTTGCTGGGCTTCCGGATCTCCTTCTATTGTGACATCCGTTTCATCCCATATTTCCTGCCAGGCTTTCCGGTGCTCCTCTTCCAGAATGTCCCAGCCCAAGCTTTTGGCTTTGCGCGCTTCCGATATGGATTCCTCTATCAGGTCCTGCCGTTCATAATAAAGGGACGACGTGATGCCGATATATTTGATGAGCGTTGCGGTATCGCCCGGTTTCACCTCGATGCCTACGCTGAATCCGGTTTGTTTCTCTTTTTCTATGCGTATGGGGTTGGCAAATGTCTCTTTATTGTTCTTGAAGAACCGGTAGGTCATGGCATAGCATGTCTGTGCGTCTTCCCGCCTGGTCTGTGTCCACAGATAGGCACAATCACTGGTAGTGCCGGATCGGAGGATATTCCATATCTTTTCATCCGGATGCTCGGTATGCTGCGCAATGTCTCCGTCGAAAGTCGGTACGAGGGAAACTTTCCCTGCATAGTTAAGGGAGGTAACGTTGTATTTGATAAGGCAGAGGTTGGGACGGGCCATATCGGCAATATGTTCTACGTGCAAGCGGAGTTTGTTGCCGCGTGGAGAGGTCACCTCTACATCGCGGTAGGAGATGCCCGCCTTCATGTCGAGACGCCTGTTAAAGCTGTCCACGTCCCATTGGGCCAAGTCCAATTCTTCGTCGATGAGGCGCAGGCTGATGCGGCTCCATTCCGGAGCATTGGGAATACGCGTATAAAATTGTGGAAAACCGTTTTTCCACCAGTTCACGCGGGTCTTGTCTAAAAAAGTTATGCCTGCCACGAATGTGCCGCGATAGCTGTCGCTGCTATATGGCTCTTCAAAATATCCCCGTTGTCCGAAACGGCCGTTCCCAAGGCTGAATATGCTTTCCGACCATCGCATGCGGTCGGCTTGAAAGCTATCTTCTATAATGTTCCATTCGTCAGTTTTAAGGAATTTCTTCATGGCAGTATTCTTTTGTGTTATCGGCGTAAAGATAAACAAATAAAAGAATAAATAAACAAGATACGGAAAAAGAAACTCCCCGTTCGTCGGTGAGGAACGAGGAGTTCATCGGTGACGAATGGGGAGTTTGTCGGTGAGGAAGAATAGAGGCTTTTTACGGCCTTTCTCCTTTGGTCTCTTTTATCAGATATACGCAGGCAGCTCCGATTATGAGCATCACGCCCGCCATTACCAGCATGTTTATTTCGGGTGGAAGCATCCCTTTCGGCGTGAACAATGCCAAAATACTTCCTCCCAACGCTGCGGCTACGATTTGCGGTATGCAGATTGTTCCGTTGAACAGTCCCAGATAGGTTCCCATGTGCCCGCCGGACAAGGCATTGGTGAGAATGGTGAAAGGTAATGCCAACATAGCGGCCCATGCACAGCCTATCAGCAAGAAGGATATGAATAGTACGTATTGGCTGTGCACGAAATAAGTGGATATAAATCCGATACCGCCCAAGACGAAGCTCCTCCATTCTGTTGGTTCGACTCATTATCATCACTGCAAGCCATACACAGGAAAGCAGCTACCAGATATATTATTTTTTTCATCTTGAATTCTTGTTTTATTGTTTCACAATCGAGATCGTCTCTTTCAACTGGTCAATCGTAATCTGATAAGAACCGGCCTCCTGAATATTCCACTTATAGTCCAGACCACCCAAATCTGCATCCGGATACATACTGCTCAACTCTGCATCCGATTTAGTGACGAACAATGCTGTTTCCACTTCACCCGTCGGAGTTTTACCGTCCTTATCCGCCATAAACCAATCTCCGTTCCAGTCAGACTGCTTATCGCAGGAAATCTTCATCTCACCAGCTTTCAGCGTACCGCTCCATGTAAAAATATAAGGACTGTCGACACTCTTAGTCATCGGCGTAGCATTGTCCAGACTCCATCCGTTCGGAGTTGCCTCACCCACCAGATACAATCCTGCGTAAGGAGTAAACGAACGCATCAGCATCTTTTCTTTTCCTTTGCCTGTATAGAACCATACTTTATAAGGTTTGCCACATTCAGCCTCTTTCATTTGCCATTTATTATCGTCGCCTCCAAGCACTACTGACATCGAAGTGTACGGAGCATTTGCTACGGCAGGATGAAAGAAAGCATCCGACTGACCGAAGTCCGCCACAGAGCTAAACTTAAATTCTCCGTCTGCCTTCCAAGGAATCACAGCCCCATAATGGAATAAATCCATCTGAACAGCATCTTTAGACAGTGCCTCAAATCCCCAGCCACCATCTCCGGTAAACGAACCGACAATGAAGAACTCTTCAAATCTCCAACCAATGTCCTCCGTTTCGGTAAGTGTCAGCGTCAGGTCGAGCAAGTCTACTTTCACGATATAAGTTGCTTCTTTATCAATTGTAAACTGGTCGTCCGGTTGGTCACCCGATGTACGGTAAGTTAGCTTGAGTGCTTCCCCGGCAGTGGCGTCACGGTTGTACGACGGCAAGAATTGTCCCAATGTCGTTATAAATTTCAATGATCCTGCATTCAGTTTTCCTGTCCATGTAAACTGTCCGTTATCCGTACGCTCCATCGCCGTCGCATTGTCAGCAGCCCATCCATTTGGAGCAGCATCACCAATCAGGTAAAGCGTAGTAGTAACCGGCTGATACGTAGTCACTGTAAAAGCAGTCGTCGCACTTTGTTTCTGCTCTTCCATTCCGGCAACAACGGCTATGATACGTGCCTCCAACTCCGCTTTCACAGCATAACCGATACCGAACTGCGCATTCAGGAATTGGTTGAGTTCTTCCACTTTCTTAGTCCACTGATACGTTCCCGTACCCAAATCTACCGAATAAGCATTGGCAAAGTCCGTTCCGGCTTTCGCCAGTTCCAGCGTATAAGAGATACGGTTACCACTTCCGTAATTCGTTCCGGTAGTCCATGAGAGAGCGAGTGCTTCCTGACTATGGTTCTTTTCGTTCAACACCAAGTCCTGCTGATTCACCGAAAGAGTGAGGGTATCATGTCCTTTATCTGTCTCCATATAATCTTCGGCACAGGCAACCATCGTTGCACCGATGAAAAGAGAGCATAACAACTGATATATATATTTCTTCATCATATTATTTGTCTAAATGAATGATTATAAAACGGATTAATAACCGGGATTTTGAGTCATCAAGTGATTGGAGTCCATCTCCGTCTGCGGAATAGGCAACAGGAGACGTTCTTTGGTCACATTATTCTTACCGATGGATTTCAGGAATGTCAATGCATAATTTCCATTATCCACACGGATCATATCAAACCAGCGATGTCCCTCAAAAGCAAGTTCCATCCGACGTTCGTGAATAATCTTTTCTCTCATTTCGGTCTGCGTCAGAGTGGTCGGCAACCCTGTCAGTCCGGCACGCTTACGAACGATATTCAATGGTTCGGCAGCCTGATCCGGATGTCCCTGCTCATTCAAGGCTTCCGCTTTCTTCAGTAAGACATCCGCATAACGGTATACTACAAAATTGTTGGGGTTGGTATTATACTCCGGAGAGACAGTTTTCGACACAAGGAACTTACGTACGTTATAACCCGTATTCGACCAGGAACGTTTGTATTCCATACCGTCAAAAGCAGGACAGCCCTGATACAACACAGTGATGTCTTTCCGTAAATCACCGTCCTCGTATTGCTTGACAAACTCTTCCGTAGGCAGATTCCATCCATAAGCACCGGCTACCATACCCGAATTACGAGGCCCCATGAAGGTAGACAGCCAGGATGCTTGATTATCGCCGCCCCAGAAGTCATATTCCGTACTACCGGAGTATTGCACTTCGAAGAGAGATTCCGCACCATTATTGATCGTCGCATTAAAGTTATCAGCATAATTGCATTGAGTCAGATCATATCCCATTGCAGCAATGTTATTGCACAAGGTCACTACTTCATTATAATAGTCGCGATGGTTGGGAGCCAGTGTCAGGTAAATATCCGCCAGCATCGCCATTGCAGCCTCTTTGCAGGCACGTCCCCTGTCAGCATCTCCATAACTGCTTTTCGGAGGAAGCATATTCACTGCATTTTTGCAGTCGGAAAGAATTTGAGCATATACCTCATCTACCGTATTACGGGCAATATCCGCAGATTCTCCCGGTTCAAACGGCTCCAAGCGCAAAGGCACCCCTCCGTACAAACGAACCAGAATATAATAATAATGTGCACGCAGGAAATAAGCTTCACCCATGCAACGGGTCTTTATCTCATTGGAGACAGATGCTGAAGGCAAATTGGAAAGCACGATGTTGCAACGTCCGATCCCTACCCACGGAGAACGCCATACATACAAGGCAAAGCCGTTATCGCTTTGGGCAATGAAATTGGAAGCCTGAACAGTTTCCAAACCGTCAGTACCTCCTCCGGCTCCTACTTCACTGTTGCCTGCGATGATGTCGAGGCTCCAAATACGTTGGTTGTACATATTCGACGATTGCAAGGTCTTATAGCAGGCAGTAGTCAGTGCCACAGCAATCTCGTTCGTCACTTCCGACTCGGGATCGACGCCATATTTAGGATATTTATCCAAGAAATCGTTGCACGATGTCAATGCCAGCACGGCAGACATAAATACCAAAGTTATTATCTTTTTCATATTCTTTCTCCTGATTTAAAAGTTAAAGTTCAAGCCCATACTGAAGGTACGTGAAATCGGGTAACGGCTGCTGTCGATGCCATTAATATCCACTTCCGGGTCGAAACCGGAATATCCGGTGATAGTTGCCACATTCTCGCAAGAGAAAGAGATGCGGGCATTTTCCAGTTGAATCTTTTGCATCCACTTTTTAGGCAGTGTATACGAAAGCGTGATATTCTTCAGACGGAGATAGGAACCGTTTTCCACAAACCTGTCGGATACACGGCAGTTCTGGTTCGGGTCCCCCCAAATGGCGCGGGGCATAGAGTTGCTGGTTCCTTCACCCGTCCAGCGGTTCAATACGGCTGTGGTCTGGTTGTAAGCGGCTGCCATTCCTTCGTTGTCAACATTGTTGGCGTTATAAATCTTGTTTCCCGATACGCCTTGCAGGAAAACGGAGAGTTCCCATCCCTTATAAGAGAAATTATTGCTTAAAGAGAAGAACCAGTTCGGATTCGGGTTACCGATAACGGTACGGTCTTCATCGTTGATGACTCCATCGTTATTCAAATCCCTGAAACGGATATCCCCCGGAGCTGCTCCCGGTTGGGTGGCGTGGCGGTTTACTTCCTCCCAGTTTTGGAAAAGTCCGTCGGTCACGTATCCGTAGAATACATTGATCGGATAACCGGCTCTAAGCATAGTCACGTATGAGTTACCCATCTGATTGATAAACATCGGAGTTTCGCTGTTCAGATCCAGAATTTCATTCTTGTTATAGGTAGCCGTTAAAGCAGATTCCCAAGAGAAAAGACCTTTCAGGTTGATGGTGCGCAGGGTCATTTCCACTCCTTTGTTACGCATTTTGCCGGCATTGGTAAAGGTTTCAGTAGTATCTTCAAAACCGGAGGTGATAGGGATGGAAGCTTTCACCAACATGTCTGCCGTCTTTTTGATGTAGGCATCCAGCGAAAGGTTGACACGTGAATTGAACAGGCTCATATCCACACCGAAGTTGGTTTGGCGTACCTCTTCCCAATGAATATTCGGATTGGAAAGGGTGGTAGATACCAAAGCGGTGGAGTTGTTGTTGCCGAAAGGATAAACTCCCGTATTATAGGAAGCCACAAAGCCGTAGTTACCGATTTCCTGATTACCGGTCACACCGTATCCGATACGCAATTTGAGGTCATTCACCGGAGAATTGTCTTTCGGAAACCATTCTTCCTGCGAAATACGCCATGCCAGAGAAACGGAAGGGAATGTTCCCCAACGGTTGTTCTTACCGAAGCGGGAGGAACCGTCACGGCGCACAGTGGCTGTAAGCAGGTATTTATCTTCGTAAGAATAGTTGAGACGTGCCATCAGAGAAAGCAGTGCCCAGTCGCTCTGGCTGCCACCGATACTGTACATCTTCTCGCCGTTGTCCATTTCATGGATATTATCAAACATGAAGATATTCTTTTGAGCATTCAGGTAATCATAGTTGTTCCACTGGGCGGAAGAACCTGCCATCACACCTACACGATGTTTTTGGGCGAAAGTATGGTCGAATACAAAATAATTATCCCACAGGTAGGTAAATGATTTGTTGTCACTCTTATAGCGGGAAGATTCTTCTACCGGATTCGGTTTCCAGTCGTAAGCCGGAGTAAAGTTGTCGACAAACCAGAATTTGGCATCATAACCAAAGGTACTTTTCAACTTCAACCATTTGGTAAAGGCAATCTCTCCGGTGATGTTTGCCAGAAAGTTATATCCTTTCGTCTCGTTCGTCATCATATACAGCGTACCGATCGGGTTGCGGATACTTCCATACCATTGCGCTTCCTGTCCGGGACCGCTCCAGCTACCGTCTTCATTCTTCACCGGCTGGGTGGGGAGTGCTTTCATCGCATCTCCGATGCTATAGCTTCCTCCTTCTTTCACGTCCGTACTGAATGTCAGGTTAGTAGTGAACTTCAACCATTTATTGACCTGGGCATCACTATTTGCCTGGAAATTGAAACGACGGTAATTAACGCTTTCCACGATACCGGACTGGTCGAGGAAACCGCCGGATACATAGTAATGTGCCTTTTCCGTACCACCGGAATAGCTAACCGAATAGCTTTGTTTCACTCCCGTACGTAGCATCTCATCCAGCCAGTTCGTTCCTGTTCCCAATAAAGAAGGATCTGCCCAATAAGGGTTTGTATTATCATCATTATTAGACAGCATATCATTGCTCAAAGCGGCATATTGCGCAGCATTCAGCATATCGGGCACTTTAGTAGCGTTCTGAATAGCCCAGTTTGCGTTTACCGTTACTTTTCCGGCACCTTCGGCACCACGTTTGCTGGTAATCATCACCACACCGTTGGCACCACGGGAACCATAGATAGCTGTTGCCGAAGCATCCTTCAATACGTCTACCCGTTCCACATCAGCCATATTCAAGGAAGACAATCCCAAGTCGGTAGGAATTCCGTCAATGACAATCAGCGGGTTACTGTTATTGATCGTACCCAAACCGCGAATTTT
>OLAF01000570.1_pt1 | contig 9332 bp, 8 predicted proteins | sample 1608961 | NCBI WGS metagenome assembly OLAF01 (sample SAMN02674970, study PRJEB24791) | human gut metagenome, SKBSTL043 | isolation source: stool | host: Homo sapiens | place: USA | reverse complement strand
TCTCGCGGCCAAGCAGGAGTCTCAGGCTCAGGCCGCGGCCGACGCGCAGTCCGTGATTTCTCAGAAGACTTCCGACAAGAAGCAAACCAGCAAGGAGGGCAGCAATGCCGAAGATGAAAACTAATTCCGCCGCTTCCAAGCGCGCCAAGATCACCGGCACCGGCAAGGTGAAGCATGTCGGTTCCGCCATGCGCCACAACCTCGAGCACAAGTCCGCTCGCAAGCGCCGTGAACTGTCCGCCGACGATGTGCTGCGCGGCGGCCAGGCCAAGAAGCTGCACCAGCTTCTGCAGAAGTGAGCATAGGGCTTACCCGGAAATAACAAGACTTTAGAAAGCTGAGGAATAGATTATGGCACGTGTCAAGCGCGCAGTGAACGCCCACAAGAAGCGTCGCGTTGTTCTCGAGAGGGCTTCCGGCTACCGTGGCCAGCGCTCCCGCCTGTACCGCAAGGCCAAGGAACAGCTGCTGCACTCCTTTAACTACAACTTCCGTGACCGCAAGGCTCGCAAGGGCGACTTCCGCAAGCTGTGGATCCAGCGCATCAATGCTGCCGTCCGCGCTGAGGGCATCACCTACAACCGCTTCATCCAGGGCCTGCGTCTCGCCGGCATCGAGCTGGATCGTCGCGCTCTGGCTGAGATCGCCGTCTCCGACCCGGACACCTTCAAGACCATCGTGGACGCCGCCAAGGCCGCCCTGCCTGAGGACGTCAACGCTCCGGTTGAGGCCTGATTGCTTGAAGTCGTGACTTCACACTAGAAACCCCGCTTCCGAGCGGGGTTTCTTTGTACCATGGGCACTATGACCAACGGATTCACCAGACTCACCGAGCAGTTCCTCGTCCACATCGGCGTGGAGCGAGGGCTCGCCACGGCCACCGTCACCGCCTACGAATCCGACATCGCCAAATACATTGATTGGCTCGAAACCCGCGGCATCCACGAACCGGACGCCATAACCAAACAAGACGTCGAAGACTACATCGCCGCCCTTGACCAGGCGGGGGAGTCCGCCCGCTCCAAAGCCCGAAGACTGGCCTCGATCCACGAATTCCACCGTTTCGCGCTCGGTCAGCACGCGGTGACGGCGGATGTTTCGGCCGCAGTCAAGGCGCCCAAAGGCGCCAGCACCCTGCCCGACGTACTCACCGTGGACGAGGTAACCCGTCTGCTCGACGCGGCGGCAGTCGGCGGCTCAACCGATCCGGTGGTATTACGGGACAAGGCCCTGCTCGAATTCATGTACGCCACCGGCTGCCGCGTCTCGGAAGCCACCGGTGCGAATCTGGACGACATCGACCTGGACGAGCACATCGCGCGACTCATGGGCAAGGGCTCCAAGCAGCGGCTTGTGCCATTGGGCAGTTACGCATGCCGGGCCATCACCGCATACCTCAATGCGGGGCGTGGCGAGTTGGAACAGCGCTCCAGCGCCAAGATTCCCGAGAGGCGCGCACTGTTTCTCAACAAACGCGGCAAGCGCATCTCGCGGCAATCGGTATGGGAAATCGTCAAAGCAACCGGGGAGCGGGCCGGCATCACCAAACCACTCCATCCGCACACCTTGCGCCATTCCTTTGCCACGCACCTGATCCAAGGCGGCGCGGACGTGCGCACCGTGCAGGAACTGCTCGGGCACGCCAGCGTGACCACCACGCAGATCTACACGCACGTAAGCCCCGAAACCCTGATCGAAACGTATCTGACCTCACACCCCAGAGCGCGGTGAGACACACCATTTTGCGACGCGTCCGCCCATAGCGGAATCGCGGCGGGGGAGCACCAAAGTCGGCCGGAAATTCAAGGCGTGACAATACAGTACATAACAGCGAACCGTCAGCCAGGAAGAGGTATTCATGCTGCAGATCAAATCGATCTCGAAGCGCTATAAAACCGGTGATTTCGTTCAGCAGGCGCTTGACAAAGTCAGCCTGAACCTACGCGACAGCGAATTCGTCGCGATTCTGGGTCCCTCGGGTTCCGGCAAGACCACCTTGCTCAACATCATCGGCGGCCTCGACCGGTATGACGACGGCGATTTGGTGATCAACGGCATCTCGACGCGCCAATACAAGGATCGCGATTGGGATTCGTACCGCAACCACACCATCGGCTTCGTGTTCCAGAGCTACAATCTGATCCCTCACCAGACGATTCTGTCGAATGTCGAACTCGCGCTGACGATTTCCGGCATCGGCAAGGCCGACCGTCGCGAACGTGCGCGCAAGGCGCTGGAGAAGGTCGGACTCGGCGAACACATCAACAAGAAGCCAAACCAGCTGTCCGGCGGCCAGATGCAGCGCGTGGCGATCGCCCGCGCACTGGTCAACGACCCGGACATCGTCCTGGCCGACGAGCCGACCGGCGCGCTCGATTCGGACACCTCCGTGCAGATCATGAACCTGCTCAAGGACGTGGCCAAGGACCGCCTCGTGGTCATGGTCACCCACAACCCCGAACTTGCGGAACAATATGCCACGCGCATCGTCAACCTGCGCGACGGCGTGATCCGCTCCGACTCCGACCCGTTCGTCGTGGACGAGACGGCCGAACAGCCGGCCGTGTACAAGACGATGGGCCGCGCGTCGATGTCGTTCGCCACGTCGCTGGCGTTGAGCTTCAACAATCTGAAGACCAAGAAGGCGCGCACCCTGCTGACCTCGTTCGCCGGCTCGATCGGCATCATCGGCATCGCGCTGATTCTATCGGTGTCGACTGGCGTGAACACATACATCAGTGACATCCAGCGTGACACGATGACCGCCTACCCGATCACCGTCGACTCCCAGACCTTCGACCTGAGCAGCATGATGGGCGGACAGATGGGCGGCGATGACGGATACGGCGGCAAGACGCACAAAACCGACGGCATCTACCCGGACGACCGCAGCGTCAAGCAGGCGTCCAGCCTGACCAGTTCGATTACCGAAAACAACCTGACCCGCTTCAAGAAATACCTGGATAATTCCAAGAGCGAGATTCACCAGTATGTGGGTTCCACCGGCATCCAGTACACATATGACGTGAAATTCTCCGTGTTCGACCACGACCCCGACGGCACGCTGGTCAATGCGGACGGCGTGACGATCGGATCCAGCGACTCTGCCTCGATGGCCTCGCAGATGGCGTCCACAAGCTCGTCCGGCATGTCCGGCACCTCGTCGATCACCTCGCAGCAGATGTCGATGCTGACCGGCAAAACCGATGAGAACGCCGCGCCCGACTCGTTCAACGAGATCATGCCGGGAGCGGACGACAGCAAGCTCGTAGGCAAGGTTATCACCGACAACTACCAGGTGGTCAACGGTTCATGGCCGAAGTCCAAGGATGAAGTGGTGCTGGTGCTTGACGACAACAACAGCGTGCCGCTGACCACGCTGTACGAGCTCGGCCTGCTGCCCGCCTCCGATTACCACGAGATGATGTCCAAGCTCAACGCCGGCGACAAGGTCAGCACTCCACAAGACAAGATCGACTATGCTAAGGCCCTCGATCAGACGCTGTACATGATTCCGGCATCCGACCAGTACGTCAAGGGCGATGACGGCCACTACCGTTTCATCGGCAACGACAAGGACGAAATCGAACAGCGCCTCGAAACGGCCACCAAACTCAAGGTGGTGGGCGTCGTCAAGGCGAAGAAGGATGCTTCGGCCACGCCGTTGGCCGCTGGTGTGGGGTACGCGCGCGCTCTGACCAATGATTTGATCGACCGTGCGGCCTCCAGCGCCATCGTTACCGATCAGAAGGCCAACCCGAACACGAACGTGCTCAACGGCATGACGTTCTCGCCCTCGGACGATGCCACCAAGGTGTCCGACGCGCGCACCTACGTGGCTTCGCTGGGCGTGACGCAGAAGGCGAACATGGCCAAGTCGATGATGAGCGCCGGGCAGCAGTCCGGCACGGGCGCATCGGACGCCGCTGGTGCTGGTGCTGCAGGTGTCGCTGGCGCGGCGGGTGCCGGCGATCAGGCCGACGCGATGGCCGCGATGAGCGAACAGCAGCTCGCCGACAGTTTCGACGCGTATATCGCCACGGCTTCGAACGACGTGCTTGTCGCGATCTACGACCAGTACGTGTCGACCGGCACCTACGACGACAACCTCGCCGCATTCGGTGTGGTGAGTCGTGACGCGCCCAGCTCGATCAACATCTACGCCGACAGCTTCGAAGACAAGGACCACATCGCCGACGCGATCACCGACTACAACAACACCGTCTCGAAGAAAGACAAGATCACCTACACGGATTACGTTGGGCTCATGATGAGTTCGGTGACCACCATCGTCAACGTGATTTCCTACGTGCTTATCGCGTTCGTGTCCGTCTCGCTGATCGTCTCCTCGATCATGATCGGCATCATCACCTACATTTCGGTGCTGGAGCGCACCAAGGAAATCGGCATCCTACGCGCAATGGGTGCCTCGAAGCACAACGTATCCCAGGTGTTCAATGCGGAGACCGGCATCATCGGCCTATGCTCCGGCCTGTTGGGCGTGGGCTTGACCGTGCTGCTCAATATTCCGATCAACGCCGTGCTACGCCACTTCATCGGCAATGCGGACGTCAATGCCGCCCTGCCGGTGACCGGTGGCGTGGTGCTGGTGATCCTAAGCGTGGTGCTCACGCTGATCGGCGGCCTGATTCCCTCGCGTAAGGCAGCCAAGCAAGACCCGGCCACCGCACTGCGCACCGAGTAAGCGCATCGACATAGTACGAGACGAGATCCATAAACCTCGGAACACTGGAATACCAGCGGCAAAACGGTGTTCCGAGGCGAGCCCGGCGAGTACATTAGGATGGGCGAGCAGGTATTCCCGACAAAGGGGGCGAGGGCAACGATGGACGACTGGCGAGATACCCGCGATAAAGACAGCGCATTCCGTCAAGGAACGCTGCCTATGACAGGAACGTATGTCGTTGCACCCCCAGCGAACCCGGATGTTGATAAGGTAGACAGTATGCCTACCGATTTGCTTGGACGTGAATACGAAACCTTCCCCGCACCCGAACCGCTGCAACAGCACGGTCCGGCGCGTGTCATTGCCATGTGCAACCAGAAGGGTGGCGTAGGTAAGACCACCAGCTCCATCAATATCGCCGGTGCGTTGGCCCAGTATGGCCGCCGCGTGCTTATCGTCGATTTCGATCCGCAGGGTGCCGCCACTGTGGGACTGGGCGTCAACGCGAATACCGTGGAGAACACGATTTACACCGCGCTGTTCGATATTTCCGTGGACCCACATGATGTGGTGCAGCACACCGCATTCGAGAACATCGATGTGATTCCGGCGAACATCGATTTGTCCGCCGCCGAGGTCCAGCTGGTCACCGAAGTGGGCCGAGAGCAGATCCTGAACAGCGTGCTGCGCAAGCTCAAGTCGGAATACGATCTCATCATCGTCGACTGCCAGCCATCGCTCGGCCTGCTCACCGTGAACGCGCTTGCCGCAGCTGATGGCGTGATCATTCCCGTGGCCGCCGAATTCTTCGCCTTGCGCGGTGTGGCCCTGCTTATGCAGTCCATCGAAAAAGTGCAGTCCCGCATCAATCCCGCATTGGAAGTGGATGGCGTGCTCATCACCATGTACACCAAGACACTGCACTGCGAAGAGGTCTGCCAGCGCGTTTACGAGGCGTTCAGCGAAAAGGTGTTCCACACGTTCATCTCCCGCTCCATCAAACTGCCCGATTCCACGGTTGCCGCCGCGCCCGTGGTGGTCTATGCCCCTGAGCACAAGACATCAAAGGAATACCGTGAGGTGGCACGTGAGCTCATTGCTCGCGGCATCGTGGCGTAACGATTGTTTCGATAAACGATGAATGAGACTTCCCTTTCTCGGCTCCCCTCTCTGAGGGAAGCTGGCTCGCGTAGCGAGGCTGAGGGGAGCTCCGCGGAAGCCGAAATCAGCACGGAGGAATCCGCCACTTCCGGCTTCCGGGTCAACCTCGAAGTCTATTCCGGTCCGTTTGATGCCTTGCTCGGCATGATCGCCAACAACAGACTCGAGCTGACCGAAGTTTCCCTCTCCTCGATCACCGAGGAATTCCTGACATACGTGCGCGGGCTCGATTTCACAAAAAACATGGATGAGGCCAGCGCCTTTCTCGATATCGCCTCTATTCTGGTCGAGGCCAAAAGCGTGGCGATTCTGCCCGGCGGCGAAGACAGCCAGCACGACGAGCAGAGCCTCGAAGTGCTGCGCGAACGCGATTTGCTGTTCGCCCGACTCCTCCAATACCGCGCCTACAAGCAGGCCGCAGGTGACTTCCGGGCGCGTATCGCCGCCAACTCCGGCCGATTCCCGCACCCGGCGGCCATGGACGAGGGCGTTGCCGCCATGCTGCCTGAGCTGGTATGGACGCTGACTCCGCTCGAACTCGCCCGACTGACCGCCCAGGTCATCGCCAACGCGCCCGCCTCCGAAGTGTCGATCCATCAGCTGCACGTGCCGTTGGTCGATCTGCGGGCCCAATCGCTGTTGGTGCGCGACCGGCTGATCGCGGCATTGGAATCCAAGGGCGACCAGTCGATGTCGTTCAGCGAATTGACCCGGGACTGCACTTCTCGTATTGAGGTGGTGGCTCGGTTCATGGCCGTGCTCGTGTTCTTCAAACAAGGTGTGCTGCAGTATCAGCAAGATGGTCCGTTTGCCGAACTGCACCTGAGGTGGGTACCCGGCGTAGACGAAACGATGAGCGACGTGAACATTTCCGAAGGCGATTTTGCGTAAGGACGGTGATTGGTGACTGAACGGATTGACGCAACGAATGCAACCGAACACATGGCGGATGCCGAATCGACGGCTGAATCCGCAAAGGCCGCGGTGAGGGGAATGGAGGAGACGCGCCCCGAATACGTGGATTTCACGGTAGACGATTTTCCCGGCGGGCTGCCCGCCTGTCTGGAAGCGATTCTGATGGTCGCCGACCAGCCGCAGACCGCCACCGAGCTGGCCCGTATTTTGGCATTGGACCGCAACACAGTCGAAGAGGCATTGCGAGCCCTGCACGATGACTATGAGGGCGATGAATCCCGTGGCATCCGCCCGCGCGGCTTCGAACTGCGCCGCACCGCTCGCGGCTGGCAGTTCGCCAGTCGCGCCGCGTTCGAGCCGGTCGTCTCATCATTCGTCACTGACGGCCAGACTGCGAGACTCAGTCAGGCCGCACTGGAGGCGCTTGCCATCGTGGCCTATCGCCAACCCGTCACCCGAGCCCAAGTGGCCGCGATCCGCGGTGTCAACTCCGATGGCGTGATTCGCTCGCTCACGGTACGCGGCCTTATCAAGGAAGACGGCGTGGACCCCGAATCCCGCGCGGCCCTCTTGGTCACCTCCGAATTCTTCCTCGACCAAATGGGCCTGAAGAGTCTCGACGAACTGCCCTCCCTAGCGCCGTTCCTCCCGTCCGTCGCCGAAATGACACAGTCGAAATCGGGGGATACGGACGTGATTTCGTAGCGATTGGGGCCCGCTACCTGGCCAATATTCGTGCGCTGGACCATCCAATATGTGATTTATGGTCATTGTGACTATAAGTAGTGCTATGCTCTCAATGCAGGGAGAACAACCGGTATGGAAAGAGGCATGGCATGGGATTCGGCAATGTGTCCGAGCGCCGCAGCGCACCGCCACAGGTCGGCGTGTCAGTGGTGATTCTGGCACTCGGCCCGGAAGGCGATACCGGCAACAGTGCCGCCGATTCCGGCAATGCCGCGAACTCGGCCCATTCCCGTCTCTGGTTGCCCCTGGTCAAGCGCGTCCGTCAGCCGTTCCTGGGCTGCTGGGCGTTGCCCGGCGGTGACCTGCGCTCCGACCGGTCGTTGGAACAGTCTGCCTACGCGGCCCTCGAATCGACCACAGACCTGCACCCGCGATACCTCGAACAGCTGTACACCTTTGGAGGCCCGACCCGATCCCATGGCGGATTGCCCATGGTATCCGTCGTGTACTGGGCGCTCGTCGGCCAGACCGAGGCCGCGGGCTTCGAGGACGGTGACAACGTACGATGGTTCCCCGAAGACGAACTGCCCGAGCTGGCGTTCGACCATCGCCAGATCATCGACTACGCGCTGCTCCGCCTGCGCTCCAAAATCGAATACTCCGACGTGGCCACCCGACTGCTCGGCCCCACGTTCACCCTGCGCCAACTGCACGGCGTCTATGAGGCGATTGGCGGCGAACCCCTCGACTTGGCGAACTTCCGCCGCAAAATGCTTGCCTCGGGCGACCTTGAAGACACCGGGGAGAAGATGCGCGAAGGCCGCCAACGACCGGCCACCGTCTACCGCTACATCCCCAAACGACCTGTCGAGAACGGTACGCCCCACGAATCCGATGGTGACGACATCGTGGAACTGTCCAGACAAGGCGAGCGTGAAGACGCTCTCGACGCGCTGATCCCATCCGCGCGCATCTGATTTTTCCCGCCGACCCGCTTCGGGCCGGTATCACAGACGTATATAGGAAAGGAACCACTATGACCGCACTATTCACTGCGCCGTCCGTTGACGAGATCATCGCCAAGCTGGGCGCGCAAAGCACCTGCGATGCAGGACTGACCCAGGACCCATGGCACTTCGACACCACCACACCCAGCTACGGTCCCGGTGCCTCGATGCTCGACCGTCTGCCCGCCAACGCGCCGCGCCAGCAGGTGTTGCCGGACGAATACCGCAAGGCCTCCGACGAGGAACTGCAGCAGCGCATCTCCGACGCCAAGCAGCGTCTCGGCTCCAAACTGTTGATTCTGGGCCACTTCTACCAGCGTGACGAGATCATCAAGCACGCCGATTTCGTGGGCGACTCCTTCCAGCTGGCCAAGAACGCCACCGAACGCCCGGACGCCGACCACATCGTGTTCTGCGGCGTGCACTTCATGGCCGAAACCGCCGACATCCTCTCCACGCCCGAACAGAGCGTGACCCTGCCCAACCTGTCCGCCGGCTGCTCGATGGCCGATATGGCCAACATCGACCAGGTCCAGGAATGCTGGGACCAGCTCGGCGAGATCTGCGGCACCCAGCCGGACTCCGATGGCTTGCAGCAGATCATTCCGGTCACCTACATGAACTCATCCGCCGCGCTGAAGGCGTTCTGCGGACGCAACGGCGGCATCGTATGCACCTCTTCCAATGCGCACGCCGTGCTGGAATGGGCGTTCGCCCGCGGCAAGCGCGTGCTGTTCTTCCCGGACCAGCATCTGGGCCGCAATACCGCCCGCGCGATGGGCATTCCGCTGAGCGAGATGCCGCTGTGGGATCCGTTCAAGGCACAGGGCGGCGCCGCCGATCCGGCCGATTACGCCCGCGCCAAGATGATTCTG
>OLAF01000562.1_pt1 | contig 9388 bp, 10 predicted proteins | sample 1608961 | NCBI WGS metagenome assembly OLAF01 (sample SAMN02674970, study PRJEB24791) | human gut metagenome, SKBSTL043 | isolation source: stool | host: Homo sapiens | place: USA | reverse complement strand
CCGGACGAGGTATCGGGATTGTTTAGAAAATGGAACCATCAAGCTTATCAAGCGCACGCAGCAGAGAATCAACATGACCTTTCGCGCGCACGTTGTATCGGGCAACACGAATCACTCCATCACCGTCAATCACAAAAGTCGAACGAATCACACCCTCATAAACCTTGCCATACAATTTCTTCTCACCGTACGCACCATACAAACGATGCACGGTCAAATCAGTATCCGACAGCAGAGGGAACGTCAAATGGTCGCGCTCGCGGAATTGGATGAGCTTGTCCATCGGATCCTTCGAAACGCTGAGCACTGTGAATCCGCGGGAGCTTAGGCGTGCGAGGTTGTCGCGGAAGTCGCAGGCCTCGGTGGTGCAGCCGGGAGTCATCGCGGCAGGGTAGAAGTATAGGATGATATTTTGGCCGCGCAATGCGGAGAGCGTGATGCTATCGCCGTTGTCGCTGGGAAGTGTAAAGTCCGGGGCCGTCTGCCCCGCTTCGAGTCGTATAGATGTGCGGGAGTCCTGTGCTGCCGTGGTTGCTGACGGATTGATGTCGGACATGATTATCTCCTTACTGTTCTTCGGACTTCAAATGCCGATACCAAGCAAGAATAAACGTCATCATACCCGCCTTTGCGTGTGCACAGTTCGTTGACTCGTTGCGCGCCGCCGCGAACTGCCCAAGCAGTAGGCGTCAGACCTGTCAAGGGAACAAATCGGAAAAAGATCCTGCGCGAAGTATGGTTTGAAACGTGTCATCGTGCGCATTTTCTGGATCTGTCGGCCTTGTGCTGAGCAAAGCAGGCTGTATCTCGCCTATGTATGGCAGATTTCGGGATGCGACGGGAGGTATTTCGCTTATATATGGCAGCCTGTTCCTCAAAAATGAAGCTTTTCATACCCCCTACCTACTGTTTCGGCAGACTGGCCTGCCATATATAAGCGAGAAGCCTCCGGACAAGTCCGTGAATCTGCCATGCATAAGTGAGATGAGGGCAATGCACATCGAGGTGATGATGTTTTGTCTTTGCCGACGTGCTGGGCATCCCTGTCGAAAACGTCGCAGTAAACGAGCTCGGCGGCCTTGGCGACGCGATGTGCTCCGCCGTGGGAACCGGCTTGTACAAGGATTTCCAAGAAGCGTTCGACCACATGTCGAAGCCGGGCAAAAGATTCGAACCCAGAATCGACCAGACTGCCATCTACGACCGCAAGTACAAGGCCTACGAGTCGGTCCTGCGCGTCACGGACGCGGGATGGAACACCCTCAGCGTTATGCAAAACAGTCCGACCCACTGAACTAATCAACAGAAGCACACGAAGCAAGAGTCGGACACGACGTGTCGATCGTCGTGCCCGACTTTTATATGGCGTGCGCCTGTTGGATGCCGATTATGGTTTGAAGGTTTTTGGATTGGCGTCCCCCCGGAATATCGCGAATGGGGCTAATGAAGGGAAACGAAAACATGGCGTCTAAACATGTTCTGAACTGCGCTCCGTTCATTGTCTGTTTTTGAGAATAAACTTGAAAGACAAAGGTGATTCCTTAAAGGCGAGGAGGGTCTCATGAGCGCTATGGAGCTGTGGGAGTGGGAGGGAAAGCTCAACGAAGAGGTCCGAATCGACTGCACTCTGGAGGCCTTGGCACCGGGTCAACTTATCGATTGTGCGGGTGGAGAAGAAAAAGGGAACGCAACACGAGTCGATGACGAGGTAACCGTCATCAATGTCGAATGCGAGGAAGCATCTGACGGAAAACAGGCCAACTATTATCGGCTGGCGTCGTGGTGTGGAGTAATCGCGGGTGCCATCGACTCGTTGTGGGTCGGACGATTTGACCTTGATCGTGCAAGAGAATGGGGAAGCGGTCAGATTGATGCGTTCGTGATTGCTGTAGCGAGGATGGATTCGGAATACAAGGGTGACGATCTGAAATCGGCGATTAGGTTCCTTGAGAAGATGCATCCGTTCGTCGGTGACAAGGCCACTCAGGAGTTCGGCGGCGGATACCAGCATCATTTGCGGGATTTTTCGCATCACATGAGCTTGGGAGGTCTTGCTTTCTCCATCCTGACGCAGTTCACGGGGAAGGTGTATGGGACGGACCGGCATGGGGAATTCCTGGCCGTGCCTGTGGAACGGGATGAGCTGATTGGTGGGAATCTGGAAGAGAAGCTCATGCTTGGCGTGGTGGGGTGGTTCTTCCATATGGTGAGCGATATGGCGGGGTCGAGCGGGTCAGTAGGGAAGGGGACTGGTACTCCTGGGCCGGTGTTGTCCTTGGTGAAGGAGTTGTCGGCATTGCCGTTATTCAAAGACGCGATGGCGGATGAGAGGTCGTTCCGTAAGATGCTGTCGAAATTGTTTAATGGAACACTGCTGAAGGATGTTGGTGAAGGTGGCGAACGGATTTATCGGCGCTTCGATCTCAGGGCGGAACTGGGTGTGGGACGTGAGCTGGCAAGGCAGTCCGTGCCTGTGATAATCAACGAATGTTTGGTATGCGTATGCTATACGGCGCAAAAAATGTATGAAATGTGTTCGAAGGGGATGTTGGACCGTGAGTCGCTGATGCGGTTTGGGATTGATACGCTGCTGCCGAATGGGTCTGCAGTCGCTGCAAGGATGGTCACCATTGCGACGGGAGTGTTTTCGCTGTTTGACGTTGCTGACGGGGTTATCCGCGCGCTCGTGGGAGGTAAATCGAAGATAGGAGCGTTGGCGGTTAAGGATTTCTTTCTGCACGTGAACTTTGTCGGGATCGCTCGGTTTGCGTTTGCTGTGCGTACGGATTATCAGGTGAGTTCCAACGCGCGCAAAAAGGCGCAATCGATCCCATATTCCGGGTTTGAGAATCGAGGCAATGGGTATGGTGATGATTCCTCGGTTATGCGATTCTTCGAAATGGATTTGGCGAAGACGAACATGTTGGTCTCCATCGAGTATCAGGCGCTTCTTGCCGATATAGAGCAGACGAAGAAAAAGTCTTTGCGGGCAGGCAAAGAGCAATGGCTCCAAGATTGGGAGAGAGACGTCAGTGCCGAATTCACGCTATTTTCCTTTGAAGAGCTCAGGGAAGAGGCGCAGAGAATCCAGACATATTCGGCAGTGGGATGGCAGGAGCTGGTGGCGTTGGAAGCTTCGCAGTTCGTGCCGTATCAGTTTATGTCTGAGGGTTCCGGAAATAAGACTGGCAAGAAACTGAAGTTCGATTCAGAGACGTTGGATGAGGTATGCGATAGATTACCGGGATTCGAAAAAGGAAGTTGCAGAAAATACGCGAAGGCGATAGCCGGGCAGGAGAAACGGCTGAAAGGCGTGAATGAGACAATACTGGTGGGTGCTGTCGGCAGTGTGTGCCTAATCACAGCGACAGGGGGAGCCGCATTTGTGTTGGCTCCGACCATCGCTCCGGTATTGGCGGGATCGACGGTGGCAGGCTTGTCCGGAGCCGCGTTGACGAGTGCGAGTCTGGCCGCGGTTGGGGGCGGATCCCTTGCGGCTGGAGGCCTCGGCGTGGCAGGAGGTACGGCCATCATTGCCGGTGGCGGCGCACTGGTGGGTGCTGCCGCCGGTGGAGGCGCCACCACACTAGGCACGTGGATAGTGTCGAATCAGGACGCATACGTACTCAATACGTGCGCGAAATTGACGGTGTTCTGCCGGAACGTGCTGCTCAATGATGAGCAGGGAAAACAGAGAGTTACCGAGATATGCCAGTACATACGTCAACAGATATGGATGGCTGAAGCGCAACTGGGGTTCATGTCGCAGCTTGAGAGTCTCGTGAAGAAAGAAGGCGGGATCTCCCTCGGTTCAGGACGTCAAGCCAAGCGGGACCGTAATGAGGCTGTGAAAGGGATTGAAGGCAGCATGAAGAACATGAAGAACACTGTGAAATACATGAAGGCCTGCGAGAAACAACTCAAAAAGATCGCGGGTATTGATAGGGAGAGTGAAAAGAGTTCCACATGGAGGGTAGCTCCGCAAATCGAAAGCCAGTGAGTGATGGCGGAATAATGGAGCAAGCCGACGTGCCGGAAGAAGGCGATTCGCTTGTTGGTGGCTGGGGTCGTCGCGCTCTTTCCTCTGCAAGGACTTCTCCTGCGAGACGCCTAATTAATGCGCGTAAATTAGCTTGCACCTTTCATATGGAAAAACTGATTCAAAAGACCGCATCGCATTCCAAGCTAGAAAAACGGAACCATCAAGCTTATCGAGCGCACGCAGCAAAGAATCAACATGGCCTTTCGCGCACGTTGTGCCGGGCCACACGAATCACTCCATCACCATCGATCACGAAAGTCGAACGAATCACACCCTCATAAACCTTGCCATACAACTTCTTCTCACCATACGCGCCATACAAACGATGCACAGTCAGATCGGCATCCGACAACAACGGAAACGTCAAATGCTGTCGGGCTACTGGCGAATTGATGCCGGCGTGATTGCTTCTTACGGTTTTTGGACTTCGTGCCGATATAAAGCGCGAATAGACGTCTGTTGAGGTCGGTCGGAGGGCTGTGAGCCATGGCCGGCCTCAACGCGTTAGATGGTCGTTAGAGGTTAGAAGACGCTGTAGCCGCCGTCTACGCGAATGTCAGTGCCAGTAACGTACGAGGACGCGTCGCTGGCGAGGAAGAGCACCGTGCTGGCAATCTCGTCATTCGTGCCGAAACGATGCATCGGCACGACCTCGAGCATGGCGTCGTGGCCAGGCATGTCGATACGGCCATTGAAAATTCCAGACCACACGTATCCGGGGGAGATGGTGTTGGAACGGATGCCATCTTTGGCGAGCGCTGCGGCAAGGTAACGTGAGTGTTCCATGATGGCCGCTTTGGTGGCGCCATACGCGTTCACCGGCGTCGGACTTCCCATCATGTAGTTCGCGTTGTGTCCGGACAGGGAGGCTGTGAAGATCAGTGAGCCGCCATGACCGTGTTCGCGCATGATTTCATGCGCGATGCGGCCGGTACGGTAGGTGCCGTTGAGGTTGATGTTGATGGTGCGCGTCCATACTTCTTCGGTGGCGTCTTGATCGTCGCCCGGTACGTTGACTCCGGCGTTGAGGAACGCGAAGTCGACGGTGCCCAGCTGTTCCACCAATTGTGTTTTGAGTTCGGCTACTTGTTCGACGTTGGTGACGTCGCAGGTGAGCGCGATGATGTTGGTGCCGAAACGTTCGCTCATGTCTTTCGCTAGTTCGGTGAGCTTGTCTTCTTGGCTGGGCAGGTCGACTAGTGCGACGTCTGCTCCGGCTTGGGCGAGCGCGGCCGCCGCGTTGCGTCCTAGACCGCCTGCGGCTCCGGTGACGAAGCCTTTGCGTCCGCGCATTGAGAATTTGTCGAGTATCGAGTAGTTTGAATCCTCCCATTTGTCGAGGGGATAACGTTCGTCGAAGATTTGTTCGACGGTTTTCTCTGGAATCTTCGATGATTCGTCTGCCATGTTTCGCTCCTTTGCGTGATGGTGACCGCTTTTTTGGATGCGTCCGCGCATCATGTTTGGCGCATCTATGGACCATGTTTGCGGTTGCCTATATTCGTGCCTGCGGTCGTTCGACGTCCGTGCCGAACTAATCCGAGTGTAGCAAATAAAACGATGGCGGTGCTGTCAGTATTTGTCAGGTAAAACGTAGTGAGAAAACCGTAAGGTCAATATAAATTGAAAGGGGAGTGGTGATGACGGATTTGAAAATGTTTTCCAAGCCTGTGGTGTTCACGGATTTCGATGGGGTGCTCAACGCCTTTCCGGATGACAAGCTTTTGCGCAGGGGCGGCGTGAACAAAGTTATGACCTGGGCGAAGCCCGACAGTCCCTACGCGAAAATGTACAATCCTGAAAAAGCGTTCCACTTGGACGGCAACGAAAAAGCCCACACGCCCGTAGGCTCATGGCGCATCCACTGGTCCAGCGAACTGTCCGACGCCATGTACGCGTTGGCAGTTGACGGCATTGTGGAATTGTGGTGGCTGTCCATCTGGCAGCCATACTGCAGTCAGATTCTCGACCCGATGCTCGGCATGGGATCCCATGCTGGTCGATGTCATCACCTGGTACGATCCTGTCACCAAATGGGGACGTGAGACAGGCAAATGGCAGACCATCCAACGACGCGTACGCATCGAATGCGAAGAGAATGAACCCGCGCCGATCGTATGGATCGACGATGATGAATGCTTCGAACAGCGCGCGCAGCTCTTGGAGGAACTCCAGCCGAAAGCGCCGGTGCTTATGGTCCGTCCGGACTATCGTATCGGCATCAGCCGTCGCCAATGGAAACTGATCGATACGTTCGTGCACCATCCCGAACAGTTCGACACGGTCACGTTCGACATGGAACCAACCTGCAGGATATACGACATCCACCACGGTTTCTAGCCTAAATGAATTACCATGGGAGGATAGTCGAGCGGAATGAAGGAAGGATGGGGTTATGGCGGAACGTATCGTGGAACGTCTTATCCGAGAGCGTGATACTCGATATGGTGACGGCATTTACACGACTACACAAATCCAGTTCGCATGGAATTCCAATCATATGGAAGGTTCCACCCTTACTGCCAAACAGACCGCGCAGCTATTTGCCACCGGTACCTATACCACGGATGGCAGCGAACAGGTCAATCCTGACGATGCGTTGGAAACCCGTAATCATTTCGCTGCGTTCCGTTGGATTCTCGACCATGCTGATGAGCCGGTGGACCGGGATATGGTCTGTCACCTGCATGCCATTCTCAAGCAGGGCACCAGACAGGTCTCCGACTCGCTTTTCAACGTGGGCGGCTACAAGACTCGGCCGAACTTTATCGGCAATCCTGTCACTCCGACAAGGACTGCGCTGCCGCAGGATGTTCCCGAATTTATGGACAGGCTGTTTGATATGTGCACGAAACTTGAGGATGAACCGTATCAGATCGCCCGTGTCCATTGGACGTTTGAGAAGATTCACCCATTTTCGGACGGCAACGGTCGAATCGGACGGCTTATCATGTTCAAGGAGCTTTTGCGTATCGATGCGTTGCCTGTCCTTGTCCATGACGCGTATCGTGCGGAGTACGTCAATGGCATCAGCAAGTTTCCGGACGAGCCAGGATGGCTGGTTGATACGCTTCTATTCGAACGGGACCTTTACCGGTCGCATGTTCTGAAAACGGATGCCGAGGCATTGCGTTACACGTACCATGACCAATGGAATATGGCTGAGCATCGGGTGGAACGAGATGAGGATCTGGAATTCGCCAAGCTCATCGACACGAAGGCCCAGCCGTTGTTCGATGAGGAGTATCAGCAGCGCGAACGGCTCCTATGGGGCGAATAGCGGTCCGACTGTGTGTTCCTCCTTCCAAACGTGACATGAACCGAATGTGCATTGAGATGTGCAATTTGTGCACATTGCGGTCGCCGGCCGTTCACCTTGGTGTAAGAAGGAATCAGCCTTCGGACTTTAGCATGAGGTGCAATGGCGCGTATTGAATGCGCGCATACGAGGAAGTGAGAGCTGCATACATGCGTGTATTCGACTTCGATGGAACCATCTATGACGGAGAAAGCCTGTTCGACCTGTACCTGTTTTCGGCCAAATACAATCCGAAAGTATTGCGGTACATCGCCCCGGTACTGCGCTATGCCATCAAATACAAGCTCGGACGAGCCACGTTCGATCAAATGGAATACGGTGTGGGCAAGCTATGCCACGGATATATAAGCGAACTTGCCGAATCGTTGGAATTCGAAGAATTGGTCAACGCCTTCTGGGATCAGAACATGAAGCGCATCAAACCCTGGTATAAGCCACGCGAAGACGATGCGATCCTCACCGCCTCGTTCGACATCACCGTGGGCGAGGCCTGCCGCAGGCTTGGCGTGCAACATTTGGTCTCGTCCACCATCGACGACAACACGTTGAACGTAAACTACCTCAACTTCAACACCAACAAGCCCAAACGATTCCGCGAACTCTACGGAGACAACGTTCGAGTGGACGAATTCTACACAGACAGCCGATTCGACCAGCCCATGATCGACATGGCCCGACGTGCCTACATGGTCAAAGGCAACAAAATCCACCAAGTCAAATAGCCGGAAAGGCTGGAACGGAATACGGCGGCAAGGGCCGATCTTGACATCTCCCCTTCGGCGTGGACGCCTTGCACGAGCCAGGATGGGCGTCGGTCGGTCATATTGCCGTATATGGAAAATACGACCGACCGCAAAAACAGTTAGAACGACACGCGCTTGGACTGGTTTACGGCAGAAACCTCGCACACGATGCCAACAACTACCGCGAAACACGCTTCACACACAACAAATAAATCAACCAAGCAACAGGCATCGCCAACATAAACACCGGATAAAACCACACAGCAGGCAAATGCCCATACACCAAACCACCCACAAACGGACCAACCGACATACCCAAATCAATACCCGCATAATACGTACTATTCGCAATACCACTGCGCTCGCGGCCTGCGATTACCACGGCCTGCGCCTGCGTGACTGAACTCATCAGACCGTAGCCGACAGCGGTGAAAATCGCAGCCAACAACAGCATCCAATCATTGAACAGGAACGTCATACATGCGAGCATCGCCAGCATGCCCAACGAGCAGACCGTCAGCCAGAAACGGAAGCCCTTGCTGTCGAACAGGTCGCGCAAGCCCAGTCGCAACACCAATAACGCGACCGCGTAAAACATGAAAAACAGGTCGGATGATACCGGCAGATGACGAGACTGAACATAACTCACGATGAAGGACTGATTTGCGAAATACGCTATCGCAAACATCATGAACGTCAGCGACAACGGCACCACACGCGGTTCCAGAATCGAACGGATCGAAAAACGATGCTTTTTGGTTGCGCTAGCAGAACCGTCAATGTCTACGGCAGTGGAGGGATTCTCCGTTATGGAAGTCTGCTTTTTGCGTACCGGCTGTCCGCCATTCTTCACCATCAGTGTGGCGAGCAGCATGATCACCGCCAGCACCAGCGAACTCAAAAACGTCAGACGATAACCGATGTATTTTTGCGCGCGAATACCCAATGCCGGTCCGACCGCCATAGCCAGCGCGTTCATCGTGCCATACAATCCCATGCCGGCACCCATATGCCGGATCGGCAGCAAAAGCGACATCCACGTGGCCAGGCAGACCGAGCAGCATGCGAAACCAACGCCGTTGATCACGCGAGCCATGATGAGCATGATGGGGGAGTTTGCGAAATAGTACAGCAGTCCGGCGGCGAAATAGAGCACCGTGCCAACCGCCACAAGTGTGCGCTTGCTGGTTTTGTCGGAAAGATTGCCTGCGATAGGGCGGCAGAACAGTGAGATGAAACTCATCGACCCGGCCACCGCACCCAGATCGGAAGAGCGTCGTGTAG
>OLAF01000536.1_pt1 | contig 9637 bp, 10 predicted proteins | sample 1608961 | NCBI WGS metagenome assembly OLAF01 (sample SAMN02674970, study PRJEB24791) | human gut metagenome, SKBSTL043 | isolation source: stool | host: Homo sapiens | place: USA | reverse complement strand
GCGCCGCGTAAACGCAAAGAGCCTGCTGGGCGTTCTGTCTCTGGGCATCGTCGGCGGTACGTCGATCGACATCATCGCTGATGGTTCCGACGAGCAGGAAGCTGTTGACAGCCTCGTGGCTCTTGTTGAATCCGGCTTTGCCGAATAATTTCAGCTTGTCAAAACGGCGCCTATCGGAGCATTTCCGGTAGGCGTTTCTTCTTTCTCAGTCGCTTAGTGACTGAGCCGCATTGCGGCAGCGCATCCGGCACATCAATATGTATAAAGTATTTCCGGAAATAAAACCGGATCTTTCCGATTTTCCGTTCTTCGCTCCGGGCACAATAAGATGTGGGCATCTCCGCTTTCATCCGTTTTTCGGCATCGTGCACACGGTATCTTTGCAGCGTCAGCGTGCAGCACGGTGTCCCGTCCCTGCGCAGGTGAAATCCCCGTTCCGTCACCCGGAACAGCTCGTGCTCCACGACCCGGCGCATGGTCCGGCAGTCGTCCTTCATGTCTTCCCAGACCTCCCCGGCGGAAACCGTCTCCAGCATGGCGAGCGTTTTCTCCGACAGCAGGTTTTCCGGACATATATTGTCCCCCGCTTGTGGAAGGACAATGTCCGTCCGCCACTTCGAGGCATGCAGGGCTTCGGAAAATTCCGGTATGTCGAGGTATAGAACCAGATCATTCCGTTCCATACCCGTCCTCCTTGTCGTTGTCCGCATTGAAGTCGAACTCCAGCTCGACCGCCTGACCGTCCGAGTCCTCCACCCAGACGGTGAAGCCGCTCTGTTCGTCCGACAGCGGGATGTAATAGAGCCGGAACGTCTCTTTCTCCAGCGGGTAGCGGTCATTGGGCAGCAACGCCGTGCCGTCGTCCAGTTTGAGCGTGCCTTCCCCGTCGAAGAGGAACCAGCGGATCGTGTACCGGGTGTCCTCCCAGCGTCCTTCCCGTTTCAGCTCGCACCGTATCTCCGCCGTCTCGTTTATTTTCAGCTCCTTCGGGACGGGCATCGTCTCCACCGTGAACGGGTATTTCGTCTGAATGTCCAGCCCGTCATTACAGGCTGCGACCAGCACGAGGGCGGCCACGATGTAGCAGCCCGTGAGTATTTTATAAATCATTGTCCTCATATATACATTATTATATTATATAGCAGTTATCGAATCATAAAACGTATTCCCACGCCGACCTGCGTGTGGAACTTCCCGCAGTCGCCGCCGAACAGCACCCGTTGGCGACCGTTTACCAGCAGGACAATCTTGTCCGTCACGTAGGCGGACAGCTCCAGCGTCAGCGCACCCCCGTAGATGAAATTGTCCTCATCCGTGAGCCGGGAGCCGTCCGGCAGCAGGCTCTCGCCCCAGTTCACCGTCTCGTACCCGGCAAGGGCGGACAGCCCCAGTGCGGCGAAGAATGTCTTCTTCCGGTCGGAAAGGAAGTTCAGGTAATAGCCGCCCTCGCCCGTGAACTGGCTCGCCGGATAGAGGCAGTCCCGGTAGCCGTACCGCTTCTCCAAGTATTCCGCACCGACCACCCAATGGTGGGCGTTCTTCGTGTAGGTGCTCACCGCTATCCCGGCGTGGTAGCCGAAGCCGTCGCCGTTTTTCCAGCGCATGTTGTCCGACAGCCCGCCCGTGAGCTGTATGCCCCTCATTCCGGGCAGGCACCGTTGGGCGTGTGCCCGGTTGAAAGTCAGGCACACCCCGAAGAGCAGGATAATGAACAGTAACCTTTTCATCGCTTATTTGATTTTCAGTTCGTTAATCTGTCTTGCCGCCACGAGGTCGGCGTTCTCCACCCGGATGGTCTGGTGCCTGCCGCCGTCCTTCTCGAACAGCTCGATGACCAGCAGCTTGTCGTCCGGTATGGTGAACTGCGGGACGGCATATACCGTGCGCACGTCGCTTTTCCCCTCCGTCACCAGCACCTCGTTGTAGCTGCGCACCGGATCGATCACCCGTTCCTGAATGGCGGTGCGCTTCGGCACTTTCTTGTCCACGATCTTGAACCGGATAAAGTCCGTCCGGAAAGCCACGTTCGACCTGTTCCTCGTTTCCGTGTGGAAATAGAACAGCCCGTTGTGCGAGTGGACGGATTTCAGGAGGAACTGCACCCCGAAGCGTTTGCAGCCCAAGTGCCGGATCTCCCGCCTGTCCTCCTTGTAGATGCTCTGCATGATCAGCTTCACCAAGAGCGGGCTTTCGCCCGCCAGCTCACGGAAATGGATGTTCATGCGGGTATGCGAAAAGTCCGTCGTGTCCCCGTTCTCCAAAAAATCCTTCATCTCGATGTTCAGCATCTCCGGCTCATGCGCATACCGGGCATTGAACGAATAGAAGCTCCCGTCCTCGCAGATGACGGAAAAGTTCGTTTCCCCCGGAAACCCCTCGGTCGTCGCCTTCACCCGGATCACGTTCTCCGCACCGTCCGCTTTCCCGGCGATGATCCGGTCGCTTCCCAAATCCACGTACCGCACCGCCGAGGGGAAGATGATATGCACCGTCTTGGCGAACGTCACCTGCACCCCGTGGGGCGTCACCATCTGCCGGTAGGGTAGCTTCCGTGTAATCCCCTGATACAGGTCGTTGCCCGCAGCCCGCTGTATCGTATCATTCACTTGTGCGTTCGCACCCGTCACCATGCCCATAAGCAGGGCGACCCATCCAAAAATCTTTTTCATTGTCTTTACTTTTTAATGGTTTTATAATCTGTTGATTTATTGTTGTTTGGCGTATAGCATCAGCGGATCACCCGCTTTCAGGTGCACCTTTACCGTGCGGAACTTCTTGGCAAGGTACTGGCTGCCGCCCTGCATCAGCCCACGGGTGATGTCCATCGCCACCTGTTGCCCGGCGCTCCGTGCGAACGAGATGCTCGTTCCCAGCCCGCCGCCGATGTTCGCCATCGCCTCCTTTGCCGCTTCCTGTTCCAGCGATGAAGGGACAGACAAGCCTTTCTGCCCGTCACTGTCATACACCGCCAGCTCCACGGGCAGCAAGTTCCCCCGGTATTCGATGGACGACACCACGATATCCAGCCGTTCCCCCTGTACCTTTCCCGTACCCGCAACGAGCGTGTTCTGCGGAATCACAAGGTTTCCCGCTTGCAGCGGTTCGAGCAGCCGGAGCTTCACCGTCTGTCCGTCCATAATCGTCTGATCCCCGTGGATGCACGCCCGTATCGTGTTCTTCCCCATAGCGTACCCGCTGCCTACCGCCGTGTTGAAGCCGTAGTTCCTCGGCTGGCTGTACCGCCGCATGAACTCCGCATCGCTTAGGGGCTGTCGCAGCCCCGATACCGTCCGCTCCCGTGCCGCCTGCACCGCCACGGCTGGCTGTCCCAAGCCGTTGCCGCCCTGTCCGGTGGCGGGTGCCTGCATGGTTGCGCCGTCCTGCCCGTTCTGCCCCATGTACTTGGCGGCAAGCTCGTAGCTCTTCTCCATCAGTGCCACCTGATCGTCGATTCCGCCCGCCTGCCGTTCCCTTTCTTCCAGTTTGGCGGTCAGCTCCTCCACCTGCCTTTTCAGCTCCTCCTTTTCCCCGTCCACCTTCGGCTCCTCGTAGAACGAGCCGAGTTTCCGGTTGATGTCCCGGTAGGCGGCGACGGAGGAGCGGCCGCCGCCGTTGCCCGAGTAGTCCCTGAACGGTTCCCGTTCCGGCTCGCTGTCCGGCAGTTCCATTTCCACCCTGTCCGCATCGCTCTCTTCGGAGAAGGCGAAGTCCTCCAGCGAGCGCACCTTCTCCGCCTGCCGCCTTTCCGCCTGCGCCTGCTCGTAGGCTTTCCGCTTGTCGCCGATGATCCCGTCGTTCTCCGGCAGGGGGATGTCGGCGTTGAACGCCCCCACGGTGTCCCGGTTCACGTCCCGCTCTTCCGAAGGTGCGAATATCAGCCACATCGAGCCGAGGAACAGCAAGCCCATCAGCGGATATACCATCAGCTTCTTCCGTTGCTGCAACTGTTTCGGCGTGAGCGGCTTGGCTGTCTTCTTTTCCTTTTTCCCGCCGCCCTTGTCCTCCTTCTTTCCGTTCCCCGTCTCCGGGGCTGCGGCATCCGCCACCGTCACGTGCTGCGTTGCCGTTGCTTTTTCTTGGTTCTGTTCTTCCATCATGTCAAAAATTTATGGTTGTCCTACATTCTGATTCTTCTCCCCGGAGGCTTCCGCCTGCCTGTCTCCCCGGTTTGCCGCTTGCCGGGCGGTTCCTTCCGTTCCCGTTTGAGCGATGCCGTGGGGCTTGCCCGGTTGTCCGCCCGCAGGTGCGCAGCCTTCCGTTCCCGGCTTGCCGCCTTTTCGGGGAACAGCCTCGCTTCCAGACCTGCCAGTTCTTTCGCCGCACGCTCCCGGATGGCACGGTTGTGGCGTCCGATGGCGGCTTCCGGGTAGTCACGGGAGAAGTCCCCGTTGTCCTCGCTCAGGTGGTAGTCCCACCTCAGCCGGGCGATGCCGGCAAAGTCCCTCGTCAGCCCGTACTTCTCCACCGTCTCCTTCGGTACTTCCCGCTGACCGTCCCAGCCGTGGCGGGCGAGCCCGTGGAGCAGCGCCCGTTCCGCCTTCACCGCTTCCAGATAGTCGCCGGGCAGTCTGCCGCCCGTCTTCCTCTCGTAAAGGGCGGCGGCTTGCCGCATCAGCTTTCCCCGCTCGTCCGCCTCCCGCAACTCGATCTGTTCCATGACGGTGTGGTTGTCGCCCCGCATCTCCTCGTTCCATTCCCGGCTCAGTTCTTCGAGCCTGCGGTAGCCTTCCGCCAGCCCGTGGCGGATAGCTATCGAGTCGTCCGGTTTCTCGCCTTTCAGGGCAAGCCTTTTCAGTGCGTCGAGGTCGCCCTCCCTCATGCAGCAGTTCAGCAGCCGGTGCGCCGCATCCCGTTCCGCCTGCGCTTCGGGGGATAACGGCTGCGGGGCGTTACGCCTCGTGTTCTCATACTCCAGCACCTTGTATTGCGCCGCCAGACGCAGCATCGGGCTTTCCGCCGCCTCCCTCACGCTCCGGGGGATTGCCGCCCCCTCACGCATCCCGTAACGGGTCTCTTTCAGGGCGTCCATGACCGCCCGCCATTCGGGATAGCCCGTCTGGTACACGTACCGGAAGAACCTGTGTTCCAGCAGCAGCTCCGCCTGTTTCCTTGTTACCTCCGGGCAGTCCCGGTAGTCCCTGACGGACTGGAGGATTGCACCGGCATCCGCACGCCTCTTATTCAGCAGGCTCCCGAAATACGCCGTTGCCTGCCTCATGTTCCGCTCCTCCTGCCGCTCCCGGCGGCGGAACAGCCACTCACTCAACTTCTCCGCCAGTCCCATGCCGTCCGCTTTCAAAAGGGTTGATAATACTGTCATTGGGCAATTGCAGGCGCCTGATATGCTCTATCCCCAGTTCCTTCCCGTCGTTCCTGCCGATGCGGTAGATGGAGGCGACGGTCATATAGACCGACAGTGCGCCGAACGCCGCCAGCATCACGAGGATGATTGCCACACGCATGTCAGGCGAGATACGCCCGGCGAGGCGGCGGAGCTTCCCGTCCGCCCAATCCTGTGCCTTTACGATGAATTTCCTTATCATAGCCGTCAGCGTTTGAGGGTCTGCAAATCCTTGTTCTCCGTGACCTCGAAGCCCTCGATGATGAAGCCCTGCGGATTGTTGTCGCTCCTGACCGCATCCAGCAGGCGGCAGCGGGTCACAAGGCTGCGCTCCGTAACCGAGCTTTCCCGCAGGATGATCTGCCGGGCGAATGTCCGCACGCTGTACGGGTACTTGTCGAAGTCGCACCGCAGGCTGTCTATCTCTATCATCTGGTTGATGTTCCCCGATATTATGCGGTTGTAATACCCCTTTTCCGAGAGGTCCTTGTAGTAGTTGAAGGCGCTCTTGTCCGCCAGCAGCAGCGAACGCCTGATGTTGCCCTCGATAGCCGACTTGTCGGGCGAGAGCGTGAAGAACAGCTCGTGGAAGCGGCGCACGTGCTCCCGTGCCTCCACCGGGCGGTTCTGCCGCACGTCCTGCGAGAGCGCCATCATCAGGCTCTTGCCGTTGTCCAGCACGTAGATCTTCTGCCGCTGCGCCTCGGCGAAGCTGTACGACTTCCACAGGGCGAAGCCCGTCACCACGGCGCACAGGCTGGCGAATACCAGCGTGAAGAGCCGTATCTGCCTGAAGCTCGTTTCGATATTTTTCAAACTTTTAAATTCCATGTTTCCGGTTTTTTATTCGTTATGACTCATGTTCTTGGGACATCCGCCGCTACTTGACGATCCTTCCGGCGATGTTCCCCACGGCTGCGCCCGCACCCGCTGCGGCGACGTTGCCGACCCTGTTTGCGGTCTGGTTCATCGCACGGTTGGCTTGGCTCACCCCGCCCGCCATGATGATCCAGTTGGCGACGGTCGGTATGGTGAAGTACCCGAATATCCCGATGATTAAAAAGATGATGTACACCGTGTTCGAGCTGTCCGGGATGAAGGTCGGGTCGCTCATCGCCTCGATGTCACGGGTGAGCATCAGCACTTGGATGCGTGCCAGCACCGAGCTGAACAGGTCGCTAACGGGCAGCCACATGTAGATGGAGATGTACCTCGTTATCCACTGCGTGAGCGTGCTCTGGAACCCGTCATAGACCGAGAGGGCGAACGCTATCGGACCGAGGATGGAGAGGGCGATCAGGAAGAACGTCCGTATCGTGTCGATGACCAGCGCAGCCGACTGGAACAGCAGTTCGAGCAGTTCTTGGAACCACAGCCGGATGTTCCGCTTCATGTTGTATTCCGTCCGGTCGATGTACATCACCGCCATCGTCTTCAAGTCCTTGGGCGACCAGCCCAGCTCGTCGAGCTTCTTGTCGAAGTCCTCCTTGCTCGCCAGATACGCCTTCTCCGGGTCACGGCGGAACGCCCCCCTCTCCAGCGTCTCCTTCTGCTCCCGGTACCGGTTCATGTCGAAGGTCTGTGATTCGAGCATCCCGTGGCAGCCCTTCACCACGGGCGAGAGCACCGCGTTGATCGTGCCGATGACGAAGGTGGGGAAGAAGAGGATGCACAGCCCGATGGCGAACGGGCGGAGCAACGGGTACACGTCGATGGGTTCGGCACGGGCGATCGCCTGCCACACCTTGGCGGCTACGTAGAACAGCGCACCCAGCCCGGCAATTCCCTTGGCTACCCCCGTCAGCTTCTCGCAGAGCGGCATCATGTCCTGATACAATACCTGCAATATCTCGTGCAGGTTCGTGAAGTCTATCGCTAACAACATAGTCCTATATTATATTTATGTACGTGAACATTATTGTATATTGCCACTCTCACCAGTAACGGTCTTCCGCATCCCCGTAGAGAGCCACCACCCGGTCGGCGTCCTTTTTCTTCTTCGCCCGCAGGTAGCTCACCGAGATGTTCTTGTCCGTATAATACTGCACGAGGTTGCGGTACTCCAGCAGCCGCTTGTAGCTCTGGTCGATGATCGCCAGCCGCTCGGCGTCCGAGAGCGACATCCCCGTCACGTTCACCACGTTCTTCAGATCTTGCAGGATGTCCGCACTCTCGCTCAGCAGCTTGGCGTACCCGAACGAGATGGTTGACAGCTCGTCCGGCGTGTAGTTCGGGTCGCCGAGCATCTTCTGGTAGTTGCGCACGTAGATTTCCGAGATGTCCGCCACCATCTCGATGGACTTCTTCACCTTCACGCCGCCTTTCACCACGTCATGCACCGCCTTGAGCGCATCGTAATACTTCCGTCCCTGCTCGAATATCTTCGCCGTCTCCTTGAACCCGTCCAGCGTGTGCTGTGCGGTGGCGGAGGTCTCCACGATCTCCTTGGTCGTGTTGATGATGCCCTGCGCCAGATTGCCGGGATCGTGTACGACCCACTGGGCGTTGGCCGCACCTGCCGTCAGGCACGCCACGCCCAGAATAATTGCCTTTATCGTTCTCATGTCCTTACTGTTTTAGGGTTCCGTCACTCTTTCTCCTGTACTCTCCGCCCGGCGACAGCCGGATGCGGTCTTTCTCCCGGTCATAGTCCATCATCACGGCGAAGCCCGTCTCGATGAACAGCACCCCTTCCGTTTCCCGGACGAGGTAGGTCTCCGCTTCACTGTCGCCCTTGTGGTTCCTGTGCATGACCGTCACACGGTACTTGCCGTCCTCTTCCCAGAGGGTGAAGGGCGGCTTGCCGCCCGTGCTGACCCACTCGCCGCACATCTTTTCCAACCGTTCCGCATTTGTCTCCTTGCAGGAAATGACAAACGCCAGCGCCACTGTTACCGCCGACAGCAGCAGGATTAAATTCAATCGTTTCATCTTGATTCCGTTTTTTTAAGTTTTACAAAATTTTATTCTCTCCATTCCGTTTAGCCGTTTGTACATCCAGCCGTTTAACTGTTTAACTGTTTGACCGTTTAGCCGTCTGGTCAATCATCCGACCCTTCAGCCGTTCGTCCGGTCAATCAACCACCCGTCCGGCAGCCTGTCCGCCGCTCCCAGTCAGCACATCGGCACATTATTTATACTTCGTCTCCGCCAGCCGCTTGATGGCAAGCTCCAAGTCGCCGCCCAGCTCTTCCGCTAGTGCGAACACCTCCGTCTTCTCGCTCTCTTCGGTGGTATAGGTCAGGTACTCGGCAGCCGACACCTCCGTGGCGTACACCGCCGACTGCACCCCGTTCAGACCGATCCAGACCTCCTTGTACTTCCGTCCGGGATGGTTGGCGAGGTTGATGGAGAGTATCTGCGACTTCTCCTTATCCGTCAGCCCGAGCATCGACTGGATGCCGTCGAACTTGTTCATGTACTTCTTCTGGTCCAAAAGGATCTTGCAGTCCGAGTTGGTGATGATAGCCTCCTTCACGATGGGGGACGAGATGATGTCGTCCACCTCCTGCGTGACGACAATCGCCTCGCCGAAATATTTCCTGACGGTTTTGTACATATATTTCAGGTATTCGCTCATGCTCGGCGAGGAAAGGGCTTTCCAAGCCTCCTCGCAGATCAGCATCTTCCGCACCCCTTTCAGGCGGCGCAGCTTGTTGATGAAGGCTTCCATGATGATGATCGTAACCACGGGGAACAGCTCGGCGTTATCTTTTATACTGTCAATTTCAAATACGATGAACCGCTTGTGCAGCAGGTCGATGTTCTCGTTCGAGTTCAGCAGGAAGTCGTAGCGACCGCCCTTGTAATACTGCCGCAGCGTGGTCAGGAAGTTGTCGATGTTGAAATCCTCCCGGCTCACCTTGATGTCCCTTGCAGCCAGCTCCTTCCGGTAATCGTTCAGCATGTACTCGTAGAAGGTGTCGAACGAGGGGACGATGTCCCGGTTCTGCTGTATCCGGCGGATGTACGCCGACACCGCACTGCCCAGCTCGCCGCTCTCCGTCTTCGTGATTTTCTCGTCCTCGCCCTTCCACAGCGCCAGCAGCAGCGTCTTGATGCTGTCCTTCTTCTCCACGCTGAACTTGTAGTCGTCCGTGAAGAAGGGGTTGAAGCTGATGGGCTTCTCCTCCGTGTACGTGTAGTAAATCCCGTCCTCGCCCTTGGTCTTGCGGTGGATCAGCTCGCACAGCCCTTGGTACGAGTTGCCCGTGTCGATCAGCACGATGTGGCTGTTTTGCTCGTAATACTGGCGCACGAGGTGGTTCATGAAGAACGACTTGCCGCTTCCGCTCG
>OLAF01000487.1_pt1 | contig 10330 bp, 8 predicted proteins | sample 1608961 | NCBI WGS metagenome assembly OLAF01 (sample SAMN02674970, study PRJEB24791) | human gut metagenome, SKBSTL043 | isolation source: stool | host: Homo sapiens | place: USA | reverse complement strand
GCGTGCCGGGCTGGGAACGCTTGCGGCAAACACGGCCCAAGCGTTGCGGCAGCGGGGCATCACTTCCGTGACGCTCGTCTACGATGATTCCCTGTTCGGCAACGACCGTTGGCCCAACGGCATCGCCGAACTCGATCCGGACCACGTGTACTACGCGCCGACCGCATCCATGGCCGTGGATGGCGGGCGAAACTGGAACGGTGCTAATCCTACGGATCCCGATACGTTCAGCACATATCCCGTTTTGAGCACGCAGCCGGCCCGCGAGGCCGCGCTGGTGTTCGCGCAACGCCTGACTGAGCGGGGCATTGCGGTGAACGGTTCCGTGGAACAGGGAGCCGTTCCCGACGGGACCAGCCCCATTGCGACGGTGAGCTCCGCATCGCTGAACGAGATCATGGCGTTCATGCTTCGGCATTCCGACAATTCGCTGGCCGAGGAATTCGGCAGACTGCTGGCTTTGCACCTTAACGCCGGCAATTCACCGGCCGGAGCGGTGCAGTCGGTTGAACAGGTAGTGGCTCAGCGGGGGATTTCCGCCGAAGGCCTCACCATGGTTAACTGCTCGGGACTGGCTGAGGATTCCAAACTCACCGCGCATACCCTGCTTGACGTGCAGCAGCGTAATCTGACGAGCGGGTCCGGTTCCGCCGCCGCTGAGGGGCTGTCGATTGTAGGATTTGTAGGCACTGCTGCGAATCGTTTGAACGATGCTGACGAAGCTGGTCTTATCCGTGCCAAAACCGGCAGTTTGGGAGATGTGACTTCCATGACCGGCAATGTGTCGCGCCATAATGGCGGTGCGTTGAGTTTTGCCGTGATCGTCAACGATCCTGATGATTCCGAAGCCGCGAAATCCGCTATCGACACATTTGTGGCAGCACTACCGAAGTTGTGACGCCATGGTGTATTCGTCACGTTTGCGCAAGGGAATCGGCGAACTGCGCGCCGCGTTGGAATCGGCCGGTTTGGGATTGCAGGATGCCCGTTTCGCCCGTCATGGCGAGCACGCGCCCGATGTGGACGCTCCGCTGATTATGGTGTCCTGTTCCGGTGGGCGCGATTCGATGGCGTTGGCTGCGGTTGCTGCGAAAACGTGCGCTTCATTGGGATTGCGATGCGGGGCGATTATCATCGACCACCAGTTGCAGCAAGGCTCTGCCGGTGTTGCGCGGGCAACCGCCGATCGTTGCGTTGCGTTGGGTCTTGACCCAGTTCGCGTTCGTGCGATTGACGTACCCGACTCCCGCGGCATCGGTGTTGAGGCAGCGGCGCGTGAAGCACGCTATCATGCGATTGTCGACGCATGCTCCGACGCTTCGGCCGTGCTTCTGGCTCATACGAAAAACGATCAGGCGGAAACCGTGATCATCGGTTTGTTGCGTTCCGCGGGCCTCGATGCGGTTTGCGGTATGAACGGTTCCTTCATACGAGACGGGGTGCGTTTTCTACGCCCATGGCTGAATGTGACCCGCGAAGAAACCACCGGCATCTGCGAGGATCTGCGGCTTGCCTGGTGGGACGATCCCACAAATGGGCCGGATGTGGGAGATTCGGGTGGAAATGAGCCTCTTCCCGCGAACTATCCGCTGCGATCCCGAATCCGGCACGATCTCATGCCATATCTTGCATCATTCGCGGGAAGCGACGTCGTGTCGAAACTTGCGCTTGGAGCGAGGCTTGCCGAAGACGATCGCGCATATCTTGACGATGTGGCGCAACGCGTGTGCGAGCAAGGCGTAACCGTGAACAACGGCGAGATAATCATCGACGTGCGTGCGTTGCAATCGCAAGACATTGCCATCAGAAGACGGGTGATTGTGCGCTCGCTTGCAGAAGCAGGCATTTCGTGCATGGCACGGCAGGTTGAAGGGATCGACAGGCTGATCTGCGACTGGCACGGCCAGAAAGGTGTGAATCTTCCCAGCGGATATTCAGCATATCGCCAGAAACACGTCATTCGCGTGTGCCAAGATGGTGGGCATGCGAATCGCTGACGTACAAGAAGATATTGATCACGAGCTGATCAGTAAAGAAGAGATTGCCGACATCATCAACCATGCTGCAGCCCAGGCCAGTGAAGACTACCGTGGCAAGAACCCGCTGCTGGTTTGCGTGCTCAAGGGTGCGGTGAACACGCTTGCGGCGTTCTCGCAGGCCATGAGCATCCACGCGGAGATGGATTTCATGAGCTTGTCGAGCTACGGTTCCGGCACTCAATCGAGCGGCAAGATCACCGTGCGGCAGGATCTGTCCACCGATGTTCGCGGTCGTCACGTGCTTATTGTGGAAGACATCATCGATTCGGGCGTCACGTTGGCGTGGCTCGTCGATGAGCTCAAAAGCCGTGGTGCCGCTTCCGTGGAGATTTTTGCGCTGTTGGAAAAGCCGGCGCGCCGTAAGGTGGATGTTCCTGTGAAATATAAGGGACGTGAGATTCCCGATGAATTCGTGGTCGGTTTCGGCTTGGATTATGACGAGCGATACCGCAATCTTGATTCGATCGCGGTGCTGAAGCCGGAAGTGTATGAAGGAGGTCAGGCATGAGTTTTCCTGGTCCGGGCCAGTCGCCGAATAACAACGGCGGCGGCAATAACCCGTTCACCAATCCGTTTGGACGCAATAATAACGCCGGCAATGGCAACGATTCCAACGGCAAGGGTGACAAGTCCAACGGCAACGGATCCAATGGCGGTCCGCGTCCGTTCTGGCAGTCCCCATGGCTGTGGGTTGTGGTTGTGGCATTGCTTGCCGTGACCATGTTCCAGATTTTCGCCGGAACCGGTTCCCAGACCATCGACACCAAGGACGGTCTGCAGATTCTCAACGGCAACAATGTTGAATACGCACAGATCGTAGACAACACCCAGCAGGTCAAGCTCAAGCTTAAGAGCGACTACTCCGCTACAGACCCTGATACCGGGCGTATGAAGAACTACGGCAAAAACGTGCAGTTCTACTACACGTACGCGCAGTCCGCAACCGTGGTCAAGGCCGTACAGAAGGCTGATCCGGTCAAGGGCTGGACGGCGACCATGCAGCAGAGCAGCATTTGGACGTATCTGCTGACCTCGCTGCTGCCGTTCCTCATTATCTTTGGTCTGTTCTGGTTCATGATGAGCCGTATGGGCGGTGCTGGCGGCATGTTCGGTATGGGCGGCAAGAAGAACAGCGGCAAGCTGCTCGAAGGCCAGACCCCGACCACCAAGTTCGCCGACGTGGCCGGCGAAGAGGCTGCCGTGCAGGAAGTCGAGGAAATCAAGGACTTCCTGAAGGATCCGTCTCGTTACAAGGCTTTGGGTGCCCGCATTCCGCGTGGCGTATTGCTCTACGGCCCTCCAGGTACCGGTAAGACGTTGCTGGCACGAGCCATCGCAGGCGAAGCCGGTGTGCCTTTCTACTCCATGGCAGGCTCCGACTTCGTGGAAATGTTCGTGGGCCTTGGCGCCTCCCGTGTGCGCGATCTGTTCGATGAGGCCAAGAAGAACGCTCCGGCCATCATCTTCATCGATGAGATCGATGCCGTCGGTCGTAAGCGTGGCGGTTCCGGTATGAGCGGCGGCCACGACGAACGTGAGCAGACGCTGAACCAGCTGCTCGTTGAGATGGACGGCTTCAATAACGACACCAATCTGATCATCATCGCCGCGACCAACCGCCCCGACGTGCTTGATCCGGCACTGCTTCGCCCGGGCCGTTTCGACCGTCAGGTAGCCGTCGAAGCGCCTGATTTGGAAGGCCGCGAGGCTATTTTGAAGGTGCATGCCAAGGGCAAGCCGTTCGTGCCTGATGTCGATCTGCGTATGATCGCCGTGCGTACGCCGGGCTTTACCGGCGCCGATCTGGCCAATGTGTTGAACGAAGCCGCATTGTTGTGCGCCCGCGCCGGTGCGCAGCTGATCGACAACCGCGCCATCGACGAGGCCATCGACCGCGTGCAGGCGGGCCCGAAGCGCCGTTCCAAGGGCATGGCGCTCGACGAACTGCGCAACACCGCATACCACGAGGGTGGTCACGCGCTGGTGGCGGCTGCCATGAACGATACCGATCCGGTCACCAAGGTCACCATTCTGCCGCGTGGCCGCGCACTTGGCTACACCGCGGTGATGCCGACTGAAGATCGCTATTCCATGTCTCGCAACCAGCTGCTCGACCAGATGGCGTACGCCATGGGTGGTCGCACCGCGGAGGAAGTCGTGTTCCACGATCCGACCACCGGCGCTTCCAACGACATCGAAAAGGCGACGAACATCGCACGTCAGATGGTGCTCGACTACGGCTTCTCCGACAAGCTGGGTGCCATCAAGTGGTCCGATGACGAACAGAGCGACCTTGGATCGCTGAACCACAAGTATTCCGCACGCACCGCCGAAATCATCGACGAGGAAGTGCTCAAACTGGTGGAAACCGCGCATACCGAAGCGTGGAACGTCATCAACGAGAATCGTGAGATTCTTGACGAGCTCGTACGTCAGCTGCTCGTCAAGGAAACACTCAACGAAAAGGAACTTGCGGAAATCTTCGCTAATGTCAAGAAGGCGCCGAAGCGTGAAGTGTGGCTGAGCGACAGCAAGCGCCCGGATTCCGACATTCCGCCGGTTCCGATTCCCGAATCCCTGAAGAAAAGCGCAGGATTGACCAACTGATGAGCGATACCGAAGCATTCGATACCCTCTTCGACGACAAGGCCCGTGCCGCCCATGCGGCCGGGCCTGTCGGCTATGACGAGGAAGGCGTGCGCCAGGCAGTACGCCTGTTTCTGAAATCCATTGGCGAAGACCCGGACCGTGAAGGCCTGCTCGACACCCCCGACCGTATTGGGCGTGCCTGCAAGGAGCTGTTCGCAGGCCTTGGACACGGCCCCGAGGAAGTGCTCAAAACCAAGTTCAAAGTCGATACCGACGAAATGGTGCTGGTACGCGATATTGAACTCTTCTCGGTATGCGAACACCACCTGCTGCCGTTCCATGGCGTGGCCCACGTCGGCTATATTCCGTCGAACGGCCAAGTGGCGGGCTTAAGCAAGCTTGCACGACTGGTGGAACTGTATGCCCGACGTCCGCAAGTGCAGGAGCGCCTCACCCAACAGGTGGCCGACGCGTTGATGGAAGGTATCGAAGCACGTGGCGTGATCGTAGTCACCGAATGCGATCACATGTGCATGGCCATGCGTGGCGTAAAGAAGGCGCAATCGCGTACGGTTACATCGGCGGTGCGCGGCTGCATGCGAGACGCGACGACGCGAGCCGAAGCCATGAGCCTGATCCTGTCGCAGCATGCGTGATCGGCGCGACTGCAGCAAGTCGAATCGTAAATACCAATAACCGGATATAGGAGGGGAAACCGGATGACCATTGATATGAAAGCGATTCACGATAGCGACCGTACGCTGGTGATGGGCGTGCTCAACATTACGGAGGATTCGTTCTCCGATGGTGGGCTGTGGCTTGATCCTGCGAATGCGAAAGCGCACGGCGAGGCGATGATGAAGGATGGGGCTGACATCATCGATATCGGCGCCGAATCCACTCGCCCCGGTGCCAAACGAGTGAGTGAGGAAGACGAACAAACCCGCATATTGGGGGCTGTGGATGCTCTGATTCCGGAAGGTGCGGTGCTCTCCATCGACACCACGCGCGCATCGGTGGCTCGAATGGCGTTGGAGCACGGCGCGCAGATCATCAACGACGTGTCCGGCGGGCAGTTGGACCGTGATGTGCCCCATGCGGTGGCTGAACATACGGAAAGCCTCTACATTGTGCAGCATTGGCGTGGCTGGCTCGCCGGCTCCGCGGGCAACGTGCCCGACGCCGACACGTCCGTGTACGCCAATGGCGTGGTGAACGACGTGTATGACGAACTCATGAAGCAGGTCGACGACGTGCTTCATGCTGGCGTCGCGCCTTCGCAGATCATCATCGACCCAGGACTTGGATTCTCCAAGCCGAGCGTGGAACACAACTTCCCGCTTATGGTGGCATTGGAACGGTTTAACTCCACTGGCTATCCGGTGCTGATCGGAGCTTCGCGCAAACGATTCGTTGGCGCGGCGCTTGCCGATGCCGGTATCGACGAGCCAAGCATGGGCAGCAAAGACAATGCGACCGCCGCCATCAGCGCCTTGTGCGCCGAACATGGCGTGTGGGCCGTACGCGTGCATGACGTGGCAAAAAGCCGTGATGCGGTGGCCATCGGCAACGCGTGGCGTGCTTTCGCCAACGTCTGATACGCGCGGTGGGTGCATGCGTTCGTATGCTCTTGACTGCGTAGGCATGGCAACGCCTCACATCACTAAAACCTTGAGATATGCAAAGAAAGGCTGGCATGGATCAGATTCGATTGACTGGCGTTCGCGCGGTCGGCAAACACGGTGTGCTTGATTTCGAACATGAGCGTGCGCAGACGTTCGTCGTCGACGCCACGCTGTTTCTGGATCTTGCGCCAGCCGGGCATTCCGACGATCTGCACGACACCGTCGATTACGGTGCCATCGCCAAGGGAATAGTCGCCATTATCGAAGGCGAGCATGCCGATCTCATCGAAAAACTGGCCGATCGCATCGCCAATATGATCCTCGAATATCCTGCAGTGGCACGAACGCAAGTGACCGTGCACAAGCCGAGCGCACCAATCGTCGTGCCATTCGACGACGTGAGCGTAACCGTGGAACGTTCCCGTGAAACAACTTTGACTGCATCGCAAGTGCATCATGCCATCATTGCCATGGGTGGCAATCAAGGCGATGTGGCGGCTACCTTGCGTGACGCGGTGCGTTCAATCGATGGGCTGGCGTCCACTCAGATTACAGGCGTTTCACCGTTGTATCGCACGGATGCGTGGGGTATGCCTGATGGTACCCCCGACTTTCACAATGCGGTTGTTTCCGTGAACACCAAACTGTCGGCAATGGAACTGCTGCGCGGATTGCAGCGCATCGAAGCCGAACATGGTCGAGTACGTACCGACCACTGGACCTCACGCACACTTGATTTGGATATCATCGATTTTGACGGTCAGGAAAGCGACGATCCGGACCTGACGCTGCCTCACCCCCGTGCGTGGCAGCGAGCATTCGTGCTGAGACCGTGGCTGGCACTCGAACCCGACGCCGAATTGCAAGGTGAACATGCCGGTTCCGTAGCACAACTTCTGCATGAATCTACCGATCGCGATCATATCGACGAAATCGCCGACGATTGGATGGTCGGAGGCACGATCGACAGCGATCATACCGACCATACTGATACTGAAGAAATCGATGAATCGTATGTGGTGGAAGAACCATATAGTGCAATCGACGCTGCCGATCTTCCGGAAGGCACCGCCGCATCCAAAGCGGCCGCATCGGCATCCGTGCAATCCGGTCCCGCATCCCGACGCGCAGTAATCTCGCTGGACAGCCCATCAACCAAGGCCGAACAGCAGTTCCGCATGGCCATCGTCACGTTGGACGGCATTCCCGGCAACCAAGTCGAGGGCATCTCACCTCTCTACCATGTGAGCCAACTCGACGGACTTCCCGACAAAATGGCCGCGGTAATCCAGATTTCCACGCGCATGGGCGCCCATGATCTGATCGAAACGCTGGGCAATGTGGAAGCCTCCGTCGGCGAAGACCTCGATCTCGACCTTATCGACATGGAAGGCGTGGCATGCGACGAACCCGACTGCAAGGTGCCGTGGCCCACCGCACACAGCCATGCCGCAGTGCTCGCGCCATGGCTCGATATGGATCCTGATGCGCGACTGGGCAAGGATCCGGTATCATTTCTGTTGGCCATGGCCCCCGATACCGCGCAGGTAGGATTGCTGACCGACAATTGGATTATCGGAGGTGAGCTGTGAAGGCACGCAGAACCCCTTGGTGGTACTACGTTCTCGCCGCCGCATTAGGAGTGCTCGCTGGTATTGGCTTGGCGAAATACGGTGAGATTTCAGGACTACCGCTCGTGGGCGCTCCATGGATCGTGCCTGTGGTACTGGCGATTTTGGGACTCGTCGTGCTGTATATGGCATTGCAGATCCACAAATACACCAGCACGGATCCCGAAAAACGCGTGCAGTTGAAACCGTTGGACCCGCAGAAAGCATTCGCCACACTGGTGTCATGCAAGGCGTTGGGTGTTGCCGGAGCGGCGTTGGCCGGTTGGTACGGAGGGCAGCTCATCATGAGCCTGCCACATGGTGAGGCGACGTTCTACAGTCAGGCCATTCTCGAATGCGCGATCGCGGCAATCGTATGCATCGCTGACATGATCATCGGCATTGTGGGGGAGTGGTTGTGCCAAATCCCACCAATCGACGGTCCGGAAAGCCCGAAAATGAAAACGGCCACGCAACGAAACCGTTACGCGGCCGCGGCAACCAAATCGGCAACCCAAACGAAAGCCTGATTGTCCTTACTTCTTCAAATCCTCCTCAGGAACACGAATCATCGCCTCCTGAGTCATGCAGGCAACAAGCTCGCCATCCTGCGTGTATACCTTCGCCTGCCCCAAGCCACGGCCGTGAGCCGCGGTAGGCGTATCCTGCACATACAAATGCCACTGATTGATGTCGATATCGCGATACCACCACATCGAATGATCGATCGAAGCGAACGAAATACCAGGCGTGGCAATACTTAACCCGGCACGACGCAACACCGGCTCCAGCATCACCTGATCGCAACCCATAGCCAACATCGCACGATGCATGACCTGCGGAACGTCAACCGTGCCGTCGGCCTTCATCCACACCATCTGCTTGCCGGAATCGTTACTGGCGCTCTTCTTATCGGCACCCAGCATGATCGTGCGCGTCACATGACGAATGTCGAACGGCGACTTTTCCGCATAGTATTTGGCATACGAAGACTTTTCGGCAAACGGCTCCATCAGCTGCTTCGCACTGGTCAACGTTTCCGGCTCCGGCACGCCTTCCGGCATGGGGTCGGCGAACTCAATGCCATCCTGACCCTGCTCCTGGAAGCTGGCGATGGCCGTCAGAATCGAACCCTGAGCCTGCGTGACATTCACGCGACGAGCGGAGAACGAGCGGCCGTCACGCAGATTCTCCACATCGAAAAGCAAATCCTGACGAATATCGCCGGCGGAAATGAAATAGCCATGAATCGAATTCGGCAGACGAGATGGCGGAACCGTTTTGGATGCGGCCATCATGGCCTGCGCGATCACCTGACCGCCGTACACGCGGCCAGTGGGGAAATACAGGCTTTCGCCATTCACATATGTGTGGTTGCGGTACGTGGAAGGCGTGCCCAGCTGAAGCACCTTCGCCAACCGTTGTAACGGAGTTATTGCTGTCTGCGCTGTCTGTGTCATAACGGGCCTCGATTCTTTGAGTCGCATACGATAAACGCTTCGTTCTGGAAACGAGTCTACGCAAAGGCGGTAAATTTCGCCGGATTGTTTTGTAACGAATGCGTGAGAAGCGTGAACGGTAGGTAATCGTCAAACGATTCACATACGGTAAAGCGCCGCACTTCGTAACGAAGCACGGCGCTTTACTGAAATACGGGGTTAATCGGCCCTGCAATTATGGTCTTGCTTTGCAAGGCTCATTGTTGCCTTCGTTCGGCTGTCGCCTCACTCAGACTAAGCCTACAGACAGTCCACAGGACTGTCTGCTTAACGGCTTAGCGCGTTAGCTTGCGATGGAGACGGTGGGGGCGAGCCGCGTCTTCGCCAAGACGGGCCACACGGTTCTCCTGATAGGCCTGGAAGTTGCCTTCGAACCAGTACCACTTGGCCGGATTCTCATCATCGCCTTCCCATGCGAGAATATGCGTGGCCACACGGTCGAGGAACCAACGGTCGTGAGAAATCACCACAGCGCAACCCGGGAAGCCAAGCAGTGCGTTTTCAAGCGATTCAAGGGTTTCAACATCAAGATCGTTGGTCGGTTCGTCGAGCAGCAGCAGGTTGCCGCCCTGCTTCAGAGTCAAAGCAAGATTCAGACGATTGCGTTCACCACCGGACAGCACGCCGGTGAGCTTCTGCTGGTCGGAACCCTTGAAACCGAAGGACGCCACATACGCGCGGGTCGGCACTTCAACGCCGGCAACCTCGATGAAGTCAAGACCGTCAGACACGGCCTCCCACAGGTTTTTATTCGGGTCAAGACCAGCACGATTCTGATCGACATAGCTGATCTGCACGGTCTCACCGATCTTCAGTGAGCCAGACGTCAACGGTTCAAGGCCGACAATGGTCTTGAACAGGGTGGACTTACCCACGCCGTTCGGGCCGATCACGCCGACAATGCCGTTACGCGGCAGCGTGAAGCTCAAATCGTCGATGAGCACGCGGTCGCCGAACGAGATCGGAAG
>OLAF01000445.1_pt1 | contig 10844 bp, 8 predicted proteins | sample 1608961 | NCBI WGS metagenome assembly OLAF01 (sample SAMN02674970, study PRJEB24791) | human gut metagenome, SKBSTL043 | isolation source: stool | host: Homo sapiens | place: USA | reverse complement strand
CCAGCAGTCGGCCGGCATCCCAACCATACCAACGGCGGGCGGCCAGGAAGGTCAGGCGAGCCTCATCCGTGCCAGACAGCACAGTGACGCCCTGACCAATCAGTTCCTCGATCTTGTGAATCACTTTGTTGCCGTTCGGCGCCTCGCGCAGGGCGGAGGTGGCCATAACCAGCAGCTGGGTGATTTCGTATTCCTCGGCCAGCCGCATGCACTGGGACACGGCTTCCAGAATCGCCTCGATGCCGGACTTCTTGATTGAGCCGTCGTCCTTTAAATACTTCATCAGGCGCACTGTGGATTTGGTGCTGGCCTCGGGGTCAGGGCGAGCGCCGGGGGCGGCGTCGACGATAAGCATGTGGATAGTGTTCGAACCGATATCAAGCACACCAAGTCGCGTGGTATGCGAACGCAGATTGACCATGATTCCTATTCCTGACCTTACCTAACCCGTGATGGCCGAACAACGGGCCGACCATCGCAATCAGCCAGCCGTGCGCCACCATGGCGAGTCGTTCGGCCGGCAACCAACACCGTGAGGCCAGCCGAACATCACACAAACTCGACTACTGTACAACAATCACACCGGCTGCCGCGCCGTTCACAGCGATTCGACGAACGTTCCGAGACGTTCCAGCCCCTCGGTCAGGGCCTCACGTGAGGCGGCATAGCTCAGGCGCACATGCGTATCCGCCGTGGCCGCGCCGAAGTCGCGGCCAGGAGTCAGAGCCACATGGGCTTCATCCAGCGCGCGTTCGCAGAACGTCCAGGCATCCAGACCAGTGCGGGAGATGTCGAAGTAGGCGTAGAACGCGCCATTCGGCTCCACCTCAACCGGCAAACCGATGCGCTTGAGCCCGTCAATCACAATGCGGCGACGGGCCAGCAATTCCTGACGACGAGCTTCGCATTCCGCCAAGCTTTCCGGCGTGAAGCAGGCGAGCGCCGCATGTTGCGTGGGCGTGTGGGCGCACAGGTAGTAGTTGGTGGCCAGATCGTCAACCGCTTCCAGCACAGTGGGCTCGTCCGGCAGAATCGCCCAGCCGAGGCGCCAGCCGGTCATGCCGAAGAACTTGGAGAAGCTGTTGCATACGATGGCATCGGGGTCGCAGGCCAGCACGGATTTGACTTCGGTACCGTCCGGCTCCCGGTCAGCCAAGTCGAGGTAGGTTTCGTCCACGATGCGCCATGCGCCGCGGCTGGCGGCCAACTTGCACACCTCGTCCAATACGTTGAAGTCGATGGTGGTGCCGGTGGGGTTGGACGGCGACGTGATCATTACGGCCTTGGTCTTGCTCGTCCAGTACTGGCTGCACAGGTCGGCGGTCAGGTGGAAGCGGGTGGCGGCCGAGGTCGGCACATCGATGACCCGGCCTTCAAACGACCGCACAAGTTCGCGGTTGCATGGGTAGGAGGGGTCGGCCACAATCACATCGTCACCGGGGTCCACGGTCAGCGCGGTGGCCAACAGCAGGGCGGCCGAACCGCCGGCGGTCACGCAGATACGCTTGGGGTCGATGTCAAGGTCATGACGCTCGCGGTAGAAGTCGGCGATGGCCTGACGCAGTTCAGGTAGGCCCATGGCGGCGGTGTACGGCAGGGCCCGGCCGTCGTACTGTTCGCGCATGGCGTCGCGTACGGCGGGCGGCGCGCCGAAATCGGGCTCGCCAAGGCTTAATTTGATGACGCTGGTACCTTGGGCGATCATCTTGTCTGCTTGTTCGCCGAATACCATGGCACGGAAGGGATTGGCCTCACGCGCTCGGCGGGACATGACTGGAGACGCGGCCGGAGATTTGGGCTGCTGCGCTGCTTCGTTTTCCATATTTCGGTTCTATCCGCCTCACGGGACAAGGTTTCTTCTTCTATAATCACTGTAGGTCGATTGAGTGCACCAACCCGCATTCAAGGAGGAATAATGAGTCGATTCAATGGCAAGCGCGCCGAGTTCGAGGCCAGCGGCGAAAAAATCAACGTCGCGATTCTGGGTGCGGGCCGCATAGCTCACACCATGGCCGGCACCCTGACCCAGATGGCTGAAGATTCACTGTATTCCTCATGGATTCACCCGTATGCGGTAGCGGCCCGTGATATTACGCGCGCGCAGGCTTTTGCCGACCAATGGCATTTTGACAAGGCTTATGGATCGTATGAGGAGTTGACGGCGGACCCGGATGTGGATCTGGTGTATATCGCCACCCCGCACAGTCTGCACGCCGAACAGGCGATCCTGTGTATGAAAGCCGGCAAGAACGTGCTGGTGGAGAAGTCGTTCACCGCGAACGCCGGGCAGGCACGTGAGGCGCTGGCCGTGGCCGAGGAAACCGGCATGCTGTGCACGGAGGCCATCTGGACGCGCTACATGCCCAGCCGCAAGCTCATCAACGAAGTTATCGAGTCCGGCGAGATCGGCGAGGTGAAAGCGGCGAGCGCCAACCTGTGCTATCCGGTGTCCGGCAAGGCACGTATGACCGATCCGGCCTGTGCCGGTGGCGCGCTGCTCGATGTGGGCGTGTATCCGCTGAACTTCCTGGATATGGCGGTCGGCGCCGACCATGGCCGTACACTTGATCATTTCGATACGTCGATGGTGCCCGCCGAAACCGGTGTGGATGCGCAGAATTCCACCACGTTGTATTACAGCGACGGCACGATGGCCGTGTCCACCAGTTCGATGCTGGTTTCCTCCGACCGCGGCGGCTATGTGTGGGGCACCGAGGGTTATCTGGTGGTCACCAATATCAACAATCCCGAGTCCATCGACATCTATGACAACGCCCACAAGCCCGTGCGCAGCATTGCGGTGCCGCCGCAGTTGACCGGTTATGAGTATGAGGTGGCCGATGCGGCCAACGCGCTGCTGGACGGCAAGATCGAATGCGAGGCGATGCCGCACGCCGACACCATCCGCATCATGGAGCTGATGGATGCGATTCGTGACCGTTGGGGCCTGAAGTTCCCGTTTGAATCCTGATTTCAGCTCCCCTCCAGAGGGGAGCTGAAATTATTCCGCTGAATCTGCATCTCCTTCAACAATCTGCTCATACAGCCGTGCGAGGCGTTCGTCGCGCACGGCTTTCGTTAATTCGCACTCCCATACGGTAATTACACGCCAGCCAGCGGCCTCCAGTTCGGCTCGCTGCGCGATGTCTCGATTGTGATTGCGCAGTAGTTTCGCCTGCCAGAATTCCACGTTCGATTTCGGCATCGAATGTTTGGAACATCCTTCATGCATGTGCCAGAAACAGCCGTTGACAAACACGATGGCGTGGTATTTCGGCAGTACTACATCCGGGTGTCCGGGGTAACGCTTGTCGTTCTTGCGGAATCGCAACCCCTTGCGAAACAGGTAGCTGCGTACCAGTACCTCAATTTTGGTGTCTTTGCCACGAATATGCGACATCGTGTACGAACGGGTACCCCGCTCATACTTCTCCACTGGCTGTTTCTTGCGATTCACGCACTCCAGACTACCGTGACGTTGCGGCGAGAATGAGACCCTGAACGAACGATCACCCATCTTGCCCGTCCGTGTCTCTTATCGCGGGCAATGATCATCTGCCGGTCGAGACTGCCCGATTAGACTGAGTTCAATGGATGACATGACGATTCGTAGGGCCACGGCGGCCGATATTCCCCAGATCGACGAACTGCTGCGGCAGGTGCTCGAAGTGCATCATGCCGGCCGACCGGATCTGTTCAAAGGCGGTGTCAAGAAATACACGGACGAGGAATTGAAGGCGATTCTGGCCAACGATCAGACCCCTGTGTTCGTGGCGGTTGCGCCATCTGCCAATGACGGCACTGACGCCGAACATAACGCCGACTCCCCCGCCACCGACCAAGTGCTTGGCTACGCATTCTGCGTGTTCCAGCAGCACCTCAACAGCAATATCCTGACCGATATCAAAACCCTGTACATCGATGATCTATGCGTTGACGAGCGGTCCCGCGGCCACCATGTAGGCTCCACCTTGTATCGCTACGTGCTCGGCTTCGCCCGTCAATCCGGCTGCCACAACGTAACGCTCAACGTCTGGGCCTGCAACCCCAAAGCCCAAGCCTTCTACGAACGCATGGGACTCACTCCATATTACATCGGCATGGAGCAGGTGCTGTAGCGCCGCCGTTTCAGCAGCACGATGATGGCGATGATCGCAGCGAGGCTGCATAGGGCCACGCCATATACAAAGCCCGGAGTTCCGAAATTCATGAGGCAGATTGTGATGTTACCGGTAGTGGTTACCGAAAACACGACGATAAGCGCGACGATACGAATCATATCCAGCAGTCCAGCTGCTTGAGCCAACAGACGCTCCGGTACCACCAATTTGGCCGCCGTGCACAGCAAAGTCGCCTGAACGGCGAGCAGAATCGCCCATTCCCAGAACATGGACGGTTCTTTAAGCAACGTGGTCTCCGGAAACATAGACACCACCTCATTGATAAACCACGGCGCCACAACAATCTCCACATATGCGAGCCCAATACAACACACGACAAGCACCACGGCAATGGCATAGCGCCAAGCGACGTCTGTTTTGCGAGATTTACGAGAAATGAATGCGATACCAGCGTTCATGGCTATGCTCCTTAATCCAATATCAATATCAATGGATGAACCTGCACTGCACCGTATGCCACCATCATAATATATCGAATATCGATATAAAAATATCGAAAAACACTTTCACCATTCACCTACACATCCGCAAACCCATGAATACACATGTTCTTAATCGGGATGGGGAGTGCACAAAGAAGCTCTGTCACCCCAGCAGATTGAGGAGATCGTCCTTGGTGAGGGTGGCGATGGAGGCGGGGGCTTCGGTGAGGGCGCTGGCGCCGGTGCCGGCTTCGTCGGCAAGCAAGGAAGCGTCGGTGAACTGGCGGGCGAGCTCGCTCTTAGTATGCTGAAGCTCCAAGATACGTTCTTCGATGGTGTCCTTGGCCACCACCTGATACACGTTGACGTCTTCGGTCTGGCCGATACGATGTGCTCGGTCGGTGGCCTGATCCTGTGCGGCGGCGTTCCACCATGGGTCGGCGTGGATGACCACGCTGGCACCGGTCAGGTTCAGTCCGGTGTTGCCGGCCTTCAGGGAAATCAGGAAGGCAGGCGTATCGTCCGCATTGAACTGGTCGACGAGTTCGAGACGCTTCTTCTTGGGCGTGGAGCCGGTGATGGTGTAGTAGCGCAGGCCTTGCGCGTCGAAACGTTCGGCGATCAGATCAAGGAAGCTGGTGAACTGGGAGAAGATCAGCGCCTTCTTGCCTTCGTTCACACAGGTTTCCACCAGTTCGGTGATGGCGGCAAGCTTGGCCGATTGATCCTTGGCATCGGCGTACAGCAGCCTCGGATCGCAGCAGATCTGGCGCAACTTGGTCAACTCGGCGAGGATGCGAATCTTCGACGTGTTGAAATCGGCTTCTTCGCTGTGTTCGAGCTGCATTCTGAGCCGCTGCTCGTGAGCCGCATACAGTTTGCGCTGTTCGCCGGCAAGCCGCACGGTCAGCGTGGTCTCTAGCTTGTCCGGCAAATCGGTCAACACCTGGGACTTCAGCCTGCGCTTGATGAACACGCCCACCAACGACTGCAATTGGCGAGATACCCGAGCGGCCTCAGGATTGACTTGTGCGGCGGCCCGACCTTCAGCCGTGCTGCCATCCGCGGCCCGGGCATTGGAGATGGGCAACTCATAACGCTCATGGAATCGCTTATATGAGCCGAGCAGCCCCGGCATCAGGAAGTCGAAAATGCTCCATAGTTCGGAGAGTCGGTTTTCGATCGGCGTGCCAGTCAAGGCGAAACGATGGTCGGCGGCCACGGCCTTGACCGCTTTGGCTATTTTCGTGGTGTGATTCTTGATGTACTGGGCTTCATCCAATGCCATGACATTGAAACGTTGCTCATTGGCGGTGTAATCATCGACATCTCGGCGCAGCAGGTCGTATGAGGTGATGAGCACGGTGGGTTCATCCGCCCGGAACGCACGGCCGATGGCGGTACGGCGCTCGGCTTTGGTACCGGCCACCACCACGGCATTGAAGCTCGGGGCGAACTTGGTGAATTCGGCACCCCAGTTGTACACCAAGGACGCCGGGCACACGATCAGCGATGGGCCAAGGCTGCCGTCGCCCATCTCGCCGGTATTCCGCTGATATCGAGACAGGAGCAACGCGATAAGCTGCACGGATTTACCCAAGCCCATCTCATCGGCCAGAATGCCGCCAAAACCCTTGTCGCACAACGTGTTCAGCCATTGAAAGCCTTCGACCTGATAAGGGCGCAGAATATGCTTGAGACTATCCGGCACTTCATACGACTTAGGGTCGATGATCTTGAGATCGTCGATGTATTCGGTGAACGAAGCGTCCTTGACTACATCGGAGCCGTCATCCGGCAGCTCACCATCCAGTAGGAATGCTCGACCGCCCGGCAACTCGATCAGTCCGGAGTTGAGCTGCTGCTCGCTCAGATCGAGGTCGCTGGCCAATCGGTCCAACGTGCTGAGATTCGCGCCGCTGAGTTTGACAAGCGTGCCGTCCTTCAACTGATGGAATCGTTGACGCCGACGGTACGAAGATAGCAAGGCACCCACTTCGTCCGGCGGCACTTCATCAGCGAGGGGTGATATCTCCACCAAGTTGCCTTTGATGGACAATCCGACTTTGACGCTTGGTGGCTTGGGCGCGATCAGCCGGTCAAAAGCCGGTGTGGTGAAGACCTCCCCCACTTCCTTTAGTGCCGGCAATCCCTCGTCAAAGAGACGAACGATCTGCGTGGTGTCATCGCGATCGATAGTGGCCGCATCAGACACGAATTTTTTGGTGGCCTTTCGCGCGGCCGGCGTTCGGAACCCATTCACCGTCTGATGAGTGGCGGCCGCAACGCGCTTGCGCTGGTCAGGCATGGTAAAGAATTCACGCACTACATCAATCGCAAGATGCTCAGCGTCGAAATCACGCCCAATCACGCCCCGAGACAAGGGGATGGAACGCTCGCCCTCAGCATGCACCGTCGGGCCATCGGGTAGCAACGGGACAATGGCATCGCCGTAGCGTGCCTTGACCTCGCATTGCACACCATGCTCATCACGATCCAGATAAAACTGGAGGCTGCATTCCGTAGGACTTAATTCAGCCAGCTCGCGAGGAATCTCACTGGCCTCCAACAGTCCGGCACCAACCAGCTGAGGCAATAGCGTGCGTGCGAATAGGGCGATGTCATCGCCGGCAATGACCTGTCCCTCGCCATCGGGTTCAAACAGGTCTCCCAATAGTCCTCGCAACGGAATCAATCGTTTCGGGCAACGGACGAATCGGCATCCTGCTGCGCTTTTACGCTGAGAGCCCGCCACCATGGCGGATACCGCACCGGCCGGATTAGTGGAGGCGAGCAACAGCCATACATTCTTGCCGCCGTCAATCACGGTTTCCACCGCTGGCACTCCGGTAAGCAGGTATCCGGCATCCGGACCATACGTATTGAAATCACGCCGCGCAATGCGCATGAGAAAATCTGGCTCGCCACCATCAACTGGCACCGATGCAGGCTGCCCGGAGAACCATGTGTTCAGCACGAGCTGTACGCCTCTGCCCTCACGTACGGACAGCAACCGGGCCACTTCCGGTGCTGAAAGCGTCAGATGACGGTCGATGGCGATATGCCCGTAATACCTGTCCTGCTGCTCGGCCGCACGACGCACGGCCATCGCATCATCAAGGACGTCCAGCAGGGGGCGCGAATCATCATCGAGCATATCCGGCGTATGAATAAAGGCAAGCTTCTGCCCATAATCCGCATAGTCGCCGTTCGCCATGGCAAGCACAAATTGCGGAATCGATTTCAGCACATAGCTGGACCCATTGGAAGCCGAGCCGATCTTGAACTCCACGCTCCACACGCCGTCGATGAAACTCAATATCGGGACAAGCTGCACCTGCCCCAAGCCCACAGTCTCGCTGTCACCCTGATACCCGCCGCCTCGGGTGCCGGCACGAGAGCCGTATCCGCTTTTTGTACGCCGAGCATTTGCACCGTTTTTCCCTTGCGTGGCATCAAACCGACGCATAACCGCATTGCGACGACGAATTTTGGCTTGAGCGTCTTGCCTATCGGCGTGCTCCATATAGTCAATCAGCGTCCGAGACGGTCGTGCGGCCCCGGCACGGTAGCCTTCAAAACGCTGCGGATCATCGCAGAATATGAAGGCGAGCGCAATCATGTGCTTGCACATGCCATAGCCACGGCCGTAAGCCGGGCATGAGCACTTGCCACCGACGGCTTCTCCCGTATCGAGGTCGAATTGCACGCTGGTACGATACCTACTCGATGGGCTGGTGGTGCCACGTAGAATACCGTCAAGTTCGGCATACCCGGTTCGATGATTTTCGCTGTATACCGGATTGATAACCATGGTGGCCGCTTTGCGCGCAATGCTACGGGCACGAGCGAGCACGGCATTCGACGATGACGATTCCACATCGTTGCGTAACGCAAGGATAGGGACGGCATGGGCTTCGGCACGCTTCGCAGACCCGGCGAAATGGCCTTCGTCCTCATCGTCGAACCATACGGAACGTCCTTGCCTGAAACGATAGGGCATCACCGCATCGGCGGCGGACAAACTGTTTGTTCCGCCAAACGTTACGTCTCTGCTGCCGGCCGCGCCTGAGCTACCAAGTATTCCACCCGTCTCACCAGAAATGCCGCCTACTCCGCCGTTTTTACCGGCATAGATGCCCCTGCCCCCATTAGTGTCATCAGTGTCATCTATGTCATACCGACCGTCGTCGTAATCGGCATCTTCGTCGTCTCCCCTTTTCCAAGGATTGCGACGACGCAACGCATGGCCCCAGGAAACGCCGGAATCATCATCCTCATAAGGCAGGAGGCCATCGTCATCCGCATTATCGGGAACATGGCCAAACACACCATACCCTTTGCTCATGGGCGAGCCTCCTTTCCAACGAATGTATTTCAACCCAACGTTTCCATCCTAGACGAAGCGCGCGGTAGCCTTAACGTATGGATGCAGACAAGCCGGCGCAACGCAAATCCTATGCAGGGAACACCACCCTCGAAATCTTCGAGGTGCTGTGGCGTCACAGCTACTTTGGGCATGGCCTGACCGTGCGGCAAATACTCGATGAACTTGCCCGTAAACACCAGCTGGAAGATCCAAGCGAGCTGCCGACCGAGAAGACCATACGAAATCAGCTCAAAAAGCTTACCGCCACGGAATTTCTCGGCAGACATATCGGGCATCTCGCCGAAAGTGATCTTGCCGGCATCGAATGCAAGAATCCACAACCCGGCTGGTATCTTGATGCATTCCTGTCCACCGCCGAAATGCGACTGCTGCTAGACAGTCTTACCCTATCTCGCATCAGCCTCGACACCATGGACGACCTCATCGGTAAAATCCGCGAGCTCGCAGGCGCCGCCGGGCAGGCAGTAGGCTACCTGGACCATGTGGCCACCTACACGCATATCAACGGTGAGTTCCTATCCACTATCGACCAGCTGAATCAAGCCATCGAAGAAGGCCACGGCGTAACCTTCCAATACCGTGATTACGGACCGGATGGCACCTTGATACCGCATAAAAGCCGTACGGGTGCAGGCCGAATTACCTACACCGCCGACCCTTACCAGATGGTGTACAAGAACGGACGCTATTACCTCATCTGCCACCTGCATGGCGAAGACAACCTCCGCATTTTCGTGGTCAACCGAATCGCCAACGTCAGCGCCAAAGGCAGGAACGGCACAGTGCCACTGGAAAAACCAGCACCAGCTGATTTTGACGCAGTGAACTTCATGCGCCACCGTCCATACCCCGTAGCCGATGCCCCGATTCGCATCCGCATGGCCGTACGAGACGAATCCATGCTCAACAACGTGTTCGAATGGTTCGACGACCCTCAAATCAAACATTCACCGGACGGCACACAGTTCGAAGTCATCGTCGATGCTCCCGAACGCGCTGTGTTCTGGTGGGCATTGCAGTATTCCTGGGATGGCCGCGTAGTGATTCTTGAGCCCGATTCGCTCAAGCGCAAACTCTATGATGCCGGGCGTCGCATGGCCACAGCCTATGCTCCCGAATGATGCAACATCACATCGCACACCTCCTTGTCGAGTTGTTCACCAGCGAATTTCACCGGAGAACCTATCATCCCATCGCCAATCACACTCGGTAATTTTTTACCGGGAAATACGATTTCAAGCCATTTCGCGGGCATCGTCCCTCACCTAGGCGCACATAAGGCTAAGGTGGGAATCATTAATCGCATCGCGCGTCCACAAGCGTGCACTAGCGCGTACAACAATAAGGAGCAACTATGAGCGAAGAGCGTACCGCATGGGGCTGGGGTCTGGCCAGCGTAGACGCCGCCGGCACCACCCTGGACGTCTGGTACCCCGAACTGAATCTCGGTGAGGCACCGGCCGAGTCCGATCGCCCGAACCACAATTTCGGTACTTTGGCTCACGATGAGGCCGACGCCCGTGGCATTCGCCGCGTGCCGGTATTCGTCGTCAGCCAGTTGGACGAGCCGATCAGTAATGCCGCGGACGCTTACCTGAAGCTCCATTTGATGAGCATGCGCATGGCCAAGCCGAACACGCTGAACCTCGACGGCATCTTCGCCCAGCTCGCCAATGTGGTGTGGACCAACTACGGCCCCTTCGCCGTTGAAGACTTCACGCTGCGCAAGGCCGACGTCGAACGCGCCTCCACCGAAGCCGCTCTCGCTTTCGCCTCCCAGGCCGGACTGCCTGCCGCAGCTCCTGCCGCCACTGTCAACGTGTTCGGTGTGGATAAGTTCCCGCGCATGAT
>OLAF01000444.1_pt1 | contig 10864 bp, 9 predicted proteins | sample 1608961 | NCBI WGS metagenome assembly OLAF01 (sample SAMN02674970, study PRJEB24791) | human gut metagenome, SKBSTL043 | isolation source: stool | host: Homo sapiens | place: USA | reverse complement strand
GGGAGGAAACGAGGGGAGGCCGGTTTCAATCGGCGACTGATCGGCCTCTCAGATCGCGAACGTCAAAGCGTATGCATCATGGTTGTGCCGAGATTGAATGGCGGAACGTTCAGATGAACTTTGTCTCTTCGATCTCGGTGCATGCTATGCCGTATTGCTCCAACAATTCGCGAAATGCTTTTACGTATCTATCTGTGGCGAACTTCTGTGTGAATGACAGACAGAAGTTCTCGTTTACGTAATTCACTTCCACCAGCGTGGACGTCCAATCCGCATAGGCGTAACAATTTTGGACATGCCGTGCCAAAGAACCCCGATCGAACATTCCTGTATAACTGATGTCAGCCGTTGAACATCGCATGCTGATAACTTGTCTGCACATCTGTTTCTGGGCTTCCAGATTCGGCAGGCTCTCAAGATAGTGATTCAGCCAAGTGGTTCCTGCCAGCTTGGGAATCAGTGTTTCAATATCGCACTCGTCTACCTGTTCATGGGGCATTTTCAGCTTGGTCCGGCAGATGCGGTCCTTGGCACAATCTTTGCACAGACCATCAGTGTGATCGTCGCGCTGGTGGTGATTCGTTGCAAGCAGAAAGGCATTCGTTTAAGGAAGGCTGATTTCAAGCCGAATCGCAATATGTTGGGCGGCATTCTCAGCATACGGACGTTCGTATATCGGCTTCATTACCCTGCCTTACTCGGAAATCGTATCGTCAAGGTGCACAAACAGTGGGCGAGCCAGCCATGCCAAGGGTAGTGATGCCAGTGCTGAAATCAGCAGAATAAGCCAAACCGTGCAATGTGCGTGCAGCCATCCGTAAAGCATTTGCCCGAGTGGCTGGGCGCATATCGTCAACGATGAAATAATGGCCATAACCTTGCCGGTAAACGCGGTTGGCGTCCTCATCTGAATAGATGGCACGAGAATGAGGTTCAAGAAATCAACGGCGATGATGACTACCGCAGTGCAGAGCACCAGCATGATGAGCTTGGTTTGCGTTGAACATGGAAGCAGGAAAGCGATGGCCGGCGGAAGCGGCATAAGACTTTCCACGAACAACAACGAAGGGGCGTTTTGTGATTTCAAACGGTTGGCGAAACATCCAGCAATGAATGTTCCCGCTATGCCGGCAATGCCGATAATGCCATCGCATAGACCATATGTCGCCGCATCGTAGCCTAACGTAGTTCGAATAATGTAAGGAAAGCTTACTGAACTGAATCCAGTCAGTATCAGATTAATCCATGTGCAAACACCGGCTAATCGTGCTACGATCGGCTCCTTGCGAAGCAGGAAAGCGGTCGCCGAATGCATATCGCCGATAATGACGCCGAGCAGGCAGATGCCGGCATCATCTTGATTCGATAGGGGCTTCGCGAGTCTGATGAAGCATTCAACCATGGCTGCCGACAGAAGACATGCTGCGGTAATGAGCATCATCGGTCGAATGCCAACCAGCCCGTACATCACGCCGCCTAGGAAACTCGGGAGTAATTGGCTGAGCTGCTGCACTTGATTGATGATGGCCGTGCCTCGGCGAAGGTCAGTGGAGGACTCTCTTCCGATGATTTGTGGCAGTGCGGATTGTACGACGGGAGTTTCCATGGCATCGAGTACCGCCAACACTACCTGCATGATGGCGATGGCGAGAATGTTGAATCCGGATAGTGCGAAAAACACAGTCGCGAGCAGCGTGACGATTCCTGAGATGATATCGAGCGCCACCATCATGGCACGTTTGCTTACTCGGTCGGCCATAACACCTCCGAATGGGCTGATAAGTACGGTCGGAATGACGGATATGGCCAGCACGGTGGCGAAGGTCGTGGATGATGCGGTTTCGTCCAGTACCCACATGGACATGGCAAATCGGAGCATGGTATTGCCGAACAAGGAAATGCCTTGACCGAGTACAAGCAGGATGAAGTTTGCGGAGCGCAAGCTGGATTGGAGCATCGTTTCTGACGAGTTTTTCATGACTATTCCTTTCGATACCGACTGACGGTATGTAAAAAAGTGCAAATAAAGATAGATTGACATTGCCGAGCTTTTATTGCGGATTGCTGGCGAGTAGGAAGAAGCCTTCCGCAAGCCGATCTTCCATATCACTGTCGTGATCGATAAGTGGAACTCCGAGCGAGTCCATAATCAATCCAAGACAGTGGATGCGATGCTTGAATTCACTAAGGGTAGTGATGGGGTAGAAGTTTGGGGCTAGCCAGTAATTGAATAGCAGTGAAAAAAGTTCTGCGGCTTCTTGAGGGTATTCGGTTGTGATTGAACCGTCCTTTAACCCCTCCTGGATGAAGTCGTATGCGATTTTGGTGCTGTCGGTTCGCCAGATGCGAAGATTTTCGGCGAGGATTTTCGGGTCGTTCAGCAGGGGAAATGCATCGCGCATGAGGGTCATATGTTCGGTGTCGGTAATCTGCATCATGAGCGAATTGCGTAGTTTTTGCAATCCGTTTCGTGAGTCATCCTCTTGATTTGCTTGGGGAAGAAACCGTTCGTTGTCGGAATCTACCAGCGCATACAGCATCGCTTCTTTGTTTTTGAAATGATGATAGATAGCGCCTTTGCTGAGGTCTTCGAGCTCGTCGAGAATATCTTGAATCGTGGTGCGCTCATACCCCTTTTGCGCGAACAGCTTTTTCGCGGCGTCAAGGATTCGCTGTCGCGTCACCTCAGGGTGTGCATTACGCGCCATATGCCTCTCCTTCAATGGTGGAGTCGAATACACCGACATTATACATACCGTTGGTCGGTATGGTATGTCGGATGCCTCCCAGCTCGGTCGAAAAGTGTACCGAAAGAATCTCTGTAGATTTCTGCAAAGAAACCTGAATCTGTGTTGCCGGGGTGCGGGACGTCTGTCTTTTCTGCGGTTAGTGCATGATTGGTCGTCCAAGGTCAACTTGAGTGAGTGACGGCTGGGTTCCCGAAGGGAAATAAGACTCTGGTTCCTATATGCCTTTTATGGCATGGGGCTTTTAGTGAAGAACGATTGCATCCGATGTGAAAAATCCCACAAATCCGGCCCGCGTCCTGTTCTAGAACTCCAAAACTGTTGCCAATGCTGGAAACACGCCGTATATAGTGTTTGAAAATATGACGAGACACTGTATGTTGTGGTCTTGATTTTTATCTTTGTTCGGATAATGTGTGCCACGTACCAACGACGTACGGTCGTGAAAGGACGTGGAACATGAACATTACGTTATACACCAAGGCAAACTGCCCGCAATGCACGGCGACAAAACGCCAATTGGACAAACGAGGCCTTCCCTATACGACTGTCGACATTACGGCCAACGCACGTATTTCCGACAGATTGCGGAACGAAGGATGGCGGCAGATGCCAGTCATCATCGCAGACGACGAATCCTGGTCCGGGTATCGTCCCGACAAAATCCACGAGCTGGAGGCTCGCTGCAGGTGAGCGCGTTGGTGTACTTCTCGTCGGCATCGGGCAATACGACACGCTTCGTTGAAGGATGCCGATTGGATGAATTCGGCATCCGTACAATGCGCATCCCGCTGCGGCCGGACGAGCCGGAGCTGCATGTGGATGAGCCCTACGTCTTGCTGACACCTACATACGGCGGAGGAACAATCGGCAAAGCAGTGCCCGTGCAAGTCAAACGATTCCTCAATGATGAACGTAACCGCAGTGGCATCATCGGAGTCATCGCATCGGGTAACACCAACTTCGGCGAAGCCTACGGCATCGCGGGCGACATCATCGCGGCTAAATGCCGCGTGCCGCTACTCTACCGGTTCGAACTGATGGGCACTTCAGAAGACACCGCGACCGTGCGCGAAGGACTGCGCAGATTTTTCGACGAATACACACAACAGGAACAACGATAACCATGCCAGAAGATTCAATGACACCACACGCAGCAACCGACGTCATAGCCTCTTACGATCGCGCCCATGACTGGCACTCGCTCAACGCGATGCTGAATCTCTACGACAAGCAGGGGCACATCCAATTTGATAAAGACATCCAAGCCGTACGCGAGTACGTCGAAAAGCACGTGCTGCCGAACACCGTCCACTTCAACTCCACCCAAGACAGACTCAGCCGGCTCATCGCAGACGGCTATTACGACGAATCCGTATTTGCCCAATATGATGCCGAATTCCTTGACAGGTTCTACCGCAACGTGGATGACTGCGGATTCGAATTCGATACATTCCTCGGAGCTTTCAAGTTCCACCGCTCATACGCATTGAAAACCTTTGACGGCAAACAGTACCTGGAGAACTTCCCGCAACGCGCGGCCGCCGTTGCGCTCGCGCTTGCCGCCGGCGACCATGCGGCCGCCGAATCGTATTTCGAAGAACTTATATCAGGACGTTTCCAACCGGCGACGCCCACTTTCCTCAACCTCGGCAAAGCGCAGCGCGGAGAGGCGGTCAGCTGTTTTCTCGTACGTATCGAAGACAACATGGAGTCCATATCGCGTGGCATCAACGCCGCATTGCAGCTGAGCAAACGAGGTGGAGGCGTCGCGCTGTTGCTTAGCAATCTGCGCGAGGCCGGCGCGCCCATCAAGCGCATCAAACACCAGTCCAGCGGCGTTGTGCCTGTGATGAAACTGCTTGAGGACTCTTTCAGCTACGCCAACCAGTTGGGCGCTAGACAGGGTGCCGGTGCGGTGTACCTCAACGCTCATCATCCGGACATCATGCATTTCCTCGATACCAAACGCGAGAACGCGGATGAGAAGATCCGTATCAAATCTTTGGCTCTTGGAGTAGTGATACCCGACATCACATTCGAGCTGGCGAAGAGACACGAACCTATGGCCCTGTTCAGCCCATACGACGTCGAACGCGTCATGGGCAAACCGTTCGCAGACATCCCCATCAGCGAAAACTACCAAACCATGGTGGACGACGACCGCATCGGCAAGACCTACATCGACGCGCGCGAATTCTTCATGACCCTAGCCGAACTGCAATTCGAATCCGGATACCCGTACATGGTGTTCGAAGATACTGTGAACCGAGCCAACCCGATCGACGGACGAATCGCCATGAGCAACCTGTGCTCGGAGATCCTCCAAGTGCAGGAGCCAAGTACCTATCATGAGGATCTGTCCTACAATCACGTGGGACGTGACGTGTCCTGCAATCTTGGATCGCTCAACATCGCCAAAGCGATGGACGGTGATTTGGGACGAACCGTGGAACGTGCGATTCGCGCATTGACCTCGGTGTCGGAACATACGGACATCGCGTGTGTGCCATCCATCCGACGCGCCAACGACGAAGGTCATGCCATCGGCTTGGGACAGATGAACCTCCATGGATTCCTTGCCAGAGAATCGATCATGTACGGTTCGCCGGAAGCCCTCGACTTCACCGACATGTACTTCATGACCGTTGCATACCATGCCTACCGTGCCTCGCATGAGCTCGCAGTCGAACGCGGAACACGGTTTGCAGGCTTCGAACGGTCCGCCTATGCGAAGCCTGCAGGCGCAGGCAACTATTTCGACAAATACACGAACGGCGAGCGATCGCTGGCGCCGAAGACCGGAAAAATCGCGTCGCTGTTCACACGGCGGGGCATCCATATCCCCGACGAGGATGATTGGCGTCGTCTGCGTGACGACATCATACGTGACGGTATCTTCAACCAATATCTACAGGCCGTGCCGCCCACCGGGTCAATTTCGTACATCAATCATTCCACGAGCTCCATCCATCCTATCGCCTCGAAGATTGAGATTCGCAAGGAAGGCAAGATTGGACGGATCTACTATCCAGCTCCGTATATGACCAACGACAATCTCCAGTATTTCGCGGATGCGTACGAAATCGGATGGAAGGCCATTGTTGATACGTATGCCGAGGCAACGCGGCATGTCGATCAAGGCCTGTCGTTGACCTTGTTCTTCCCCGATACGGCGACTACCCGAGATTTGAACAAGGCGCAGATTTATGCATGGCGCAAAGGCATCAAAACGCTGTATTACATCCGCATTCGTCAGCAGGCGTTGTCTGGCACCGAAGTACAAGGCTGCGTCAGTTGCATGTTGTGAAACCTGTGACTTGAAAGGAAAAGAAAAGACATGTCTCGTTTGGTTTACCGCGCGATGCTTCGTCTGACGACTCCGGACGAATACAGGCGGTTATACGGCCGCGACGATAAGACGACGATTAGAAAGGACGACCATCATGGCGCCGATATCCGTACCTCGACAGAGGATTAAGCTCATTGACCGTGTGAGTGCCATCAACTGGAACAAACTTGAGGATGACAAGGACCTTGAGGTATGGGACAGGTTGACCGGCAATTTTTGGCTGCCGGAGAAAGTGCCCGTCTCCAATGATTTGCCCGTTTGGCGCACAATGAGCGAGGCCGAGCATACGTTGACCATGCGCGTGTTCACCGGTCTCACCTTGCTTGACACCATCCAGGGAACCGTTGGCGCGGTCAGCCTCATACCCGATGCGCTTACCCCGCATGAGGAAGCCGTCTATACGAACATCGCGTTCATGGAGTCAGTGCACGCCAAGAGCTATTCCTCGATTTTCTCCACCTTGTGTTCCACCCGACAGATCGACGAGGCGTTCTCTTGGAGTGAGGAGAACGAGTATCTGCAAAGGAAAGCGCGCATCGTGCTCGACTATTACGAGGGGGATAGTCCACTCAAGCGCAAAGTGGCCTCCACGCTGCTGGAATCGTTCCTGTTCTACTCAGGCTTCTATCTACCGATGTATTTCTCCGCGCATGCCAAACTCACCAACACCGCCGACGTGATCCGTCTTATTATCCGCGACGAAGCCGTGCATGGTTATTACATCGGATACAAATATCAAAAAGGGCTTGAGCGGGTCAGCGAGGACAAACGCGGCGAACTGCGCGACTACACCTACGACCTGCTCAACGAGTTGTATGACAACGAGGTGGAGTACACGCGCAGCCTCTACGAGCCTGTCGGATTGACGCAAGATGTCGAAAAGTTCCTGCGATACAACGGCAACAAGGCGTTGATGAATCTCGGATATCCAGCGCTTTTCCCACAAGAGATCTGCGACGTGAACCCGTCGATCCTTGCCGCGTTAAGTCCGAACGCCGATGAGAACCATGACTTCTTCTCCGGTTCGGGAAGCTCGTACGTAATGGGCAAATCAGTCGAGACCGACGACGATGACTGGGATTTCTGACTGTATCCCAGACAACCCCGAGGAAAGCAGCTATGGGAAACCGTCACGGGCGAGTTCGCGTCGGATCATCCACGCAGATATCTGCCCGTGACGCTGTCAGGACAGGCACGGACCGTTTCCGGTGTTCCCTCGCATACGATGCGACCGCCGGCCATGCCTCCGCCCGGACCCATGTCGATGAGATAATCCGCGTTCGCGATTACATCAAGATCATGTTCGATTACTACAACTGTCGCCCCAGAAGCCACCAACGAGTCGAACACGCGTAGTAATACCAGCACATCCAACGGGTGTAGCCCGATCGTCGGCTCGTCGAACACGAATACCGAACCGGACTGTCCGCGTCCCATTTCGCTGGCCAGCTTCAGCCGTTGCGCTTCGCCGCCTGATAACGCAGGAGTCGGCTCGCCAAGTGTCAGATACCCCAGGCCAAGCTCATGCAGTGTGGCCAGTTTCGATCGAACGGGGCGTAGGAAATCCAATAGAGGCATCATCTCGTCGACGCTTAGCAACATCAATTCCGGCAGTGAACGGGCGACGCTGTCCGCGCAAACCAATCGAATGTCATCGGCGGTCTGTGCATACCGTGTCCCATGGCAATCGGGACACGTGACGTCAACATCGGGCAGGAACTGCACGTCCAACGAAATGGTACCGGTTCCATCGCAAGTGGAGCAGCGCAATTTGCCCGTGTTGTATGAGAATGCGCCAGGTTTGAGATTCTTCTTATGGGCATCGGAAGTCTTCGCAAACGCACGACGCAGATCATCGTGAACACCGCAATATGTCGCCACGGTCGAACGGATGTTTGCTCCAATGGGCGTGGCATCGATCAGTTCCACTTTCGAAATGCCATCCGCGTCAATCAGACGAATCGAGCTCGGGGAAACGGTACCATCAGCGGCCGAGCGCAACGCAGGGACCAGTGTCTCCAATACCATCGTCGTCTTACCGGAACCCGACACGCCAGACACCACAGTGAGACGTCCTCGCGGAATGTCCACCAATAACGGATGCACCGTATGCACGGTATTCGTCTCCAAATGAATCCGACCCTTGGCGAACATCGCATCTAAGTCAATCTGCGGCCGCGCCCGCTCATGTATTTTGCCACCATCACGCAGAAAAGGCGCTATCTGAGAACCAGGTGCCGTCATAACATCCGCCACCGCACCCTGAGCGATCACATGACCGCCTTCGGCACCGGCCGTTGGACCCATCTCCACCAAATGATCCATCGCGGCAAGCACACGGGTATCATGATCGACCACAACCACCGAATTGCCGTCAGCCACCAAATCGCGCATCACGCCCAACAGTCCATCCACATTCGCCGGATGCAATCCGATAGACGGTTCATCCAGCACATACAGCACGCCTGTAGTGCGGTTACGCACCGAACGGGCCAACTGCACACGTTGGCGCTCGCCGGTGGACAGTGTCGCACCTGCGCGGTCAAGCGACAAATAGCATAATCCGAGTTCCACGAGCCGCTCGGCCGTATCCTCGAACGATTCGCAGATGGCTGTGGCCATCGCACGCATCTCCTGCGGCAATGACTTGGGTACTGAACGCACCCAACGTATCGTTTCGTCAAGTGTCATCGCCGTGGCTTGTGCCAGATTAATACCGAGAATCTGCGGTTGACGAGCCTGCTGTGAAAGCCTCGTACCGGAACAATCCGGACATGGTTGCTCGCTGAGGAATCTCGACACGCGTTTGATACCCTTCTCATCCTTGGCTTTGGCGAGCGCGTTCTCCACGGTATACACGGCGTTGAAGTACGTGAAGTCAAGTTCGGCGAAATCATTGCCTTTCTTCGGTTTGTATAGAATATGCTTCTTGACGGCCGGGCCGTTGAACACGATGTCCCGCTCGGCGTCGGTCAGCTGGTTGAATGGAATGTTCGTGCGCACTCCCATCGCGCCGCACACCTGCTTCATCAGATCCCACATCAACGATCCCCATGGTAATACTGCGCCGGCGTCGATGCTTTTGGTCTCGTCTGGTACCAGGGAAGCACGGTCGACGGTTCGCACGATGCCTGTTCCGGAGCAGGTCGGGCATGCGCCGGCGGAATTGAACGACAGCTGTTCGGCGGATGGTGGGTGCATGAGTTGATTGCAGGATGTGCATCGTATAGGCAACTCGGCCGCCACGTTCATTGTGGGACGGTTGCGTTCGCCACAATGCTCGCAGACATGTGAGGCGCAACGGGAGAACAACAGACGCAGACTGTTGAGCAGCTCCGTCATCGTGCCGAACGTGGATCGCACGCCGGGCACTGAAGGTCTTTGATGGAGGGCGAGAGCCGCGGGCACATGACGTATGTCGACTACCTGCGCTCGACTCGCTTGGGTGAGACGTCGCCTGGTATACGTCGACAAAGCCTCCAGATAACGTCGGGATCCTTCAGCGTATAGCACACCTAAAGCGAGAGAGCTCTTTCCGGACCCGGAGATACCGGCGATGCCGACTAATTTGTTCAACGGAATGTCGACGTCGACGTTCTTGAGATTATGTACGCAGGCACCGCGCACTTCGATGCGGGACGGCGGGAAAGCTCCAGATGATTGTTCCATACCCACTACAGTACCTGTGTGGCGGAAAACACGCGGGCAGGGGAACCTTGTTCGTCATGGTATTGCTGCAATTGTGGTATCTGATCCATATATTCGACCGCAACGGAGGGGATGCCATTGTTTTTCACGGCTACCGTCAGCGTACGTGAATCGGAAGGCGATGCGGTGGAATACGGGGAAATGGATTGGGAAAGGAAAGAATCATATACATCGTATATATCAATGGGAAGAAGTTCGCCGGGGAGCGGAACCAGAGTCTGTTCCCCGGCGCAGGGCGGCTAACAAGCGAATGCCCAGAACATCCGCATAAGGCGTTGATGGGCTCATCCGCCGTGTCAGCGTGTTGAACGATGTATCATGCCGCTCAACGTGATGATAAGGCGTTGGCGCCCTTGCCTTTCGTGGCGAGCGTCACGGCGATGATGGACGCGAGAGCGACGGCGTACAGTACGGTGATGATCGGAATCAGCGCGCTGTATCGGTGGGCCGCATCCGTCGCATGAGAGACGACGAAGGATGCCAACTGGTTGCCGGACAATCCGGCGAACGCCCACGCGCTCAAAGCCAGTCCGTGCACGGTGGACACTGACTTCATGCCAAAGTGCTGCTCAAGCAGCACCGGCAGCGTTGAACACGGCATCGACGGTCAGGATGACGCTGATGCTTCCCGCGATGGCCTTGGCCAGACCGAATCCCGCGACGGCGATGCCGGTGGCGAGACCTTTGGCGAGCCACAGCATTAGGTTCTTCACCGGCGTCAGATAGCCGACTCCGAGTCCGATGCCCATGATCACGCCATAGAAGATGAACACGCCGGGGAGCCATCCTACTGCGATGCTGACTCCGGTGCCAGCGAATCCACAGACGAAGCAGACCGTCGAGATCAAAGCCGATTTCTTGATGTCCTTTTCGACGAAGGGTCCAAGGAAGTCGGCCGACATGCCAAGGATGTTGATTGGCCATGTAATATTCGTTCCTCTCTGTTGTTTGTTCGCCCTGCGACGAACAAACAACAAGATAATGGTGAAGTATTCCGTGGCCTTGAGCGTGCCGGGAGGCGGCAGAAGTGGGTAAGATCGGAAGAGCGTCGTGTAGG
>OLAF01000441.1_pt1 | contig 10985 bp, 9 predicted proteins | sample 1608961 | NCBI WGS metagenome assembly OLAF01 (sample SAMN02674970, study PRJEB24791) | human gut metagenome, SKBSTL043 | isolation source: stool | host: Homo sapiens | place: USA | reverse complement strand
AGGAGTGACCACGGCTCCGGTGGTCGGATCGGGCTCCTGACCTGCGTGAATGGCGCGGGTGGCGAGTGCAGTGGCGTTCAGGGCTTCGGTGTTGGTCGAGATGGTCATGATGGGAACTCCTTGAAAATATCGAATGGTTTGGGTTGAACGAATGATGGGCATGATGTTGAGATATGAATTGGCGGTTTACAGATACTGTTCCGCAAGACTTGGCTTGGACGTGTGTTCCACAACGTCGGCGAATCCGTTGGCACGCATCCAATCGTCGTTGAAGATCTTTTCCATATAGCTGCGACCGGAATCCGGCAGCAACACCACGACCAGCTGGTCTTCGTCCAAATCGTGCTCGCGTGCGTATTTAAGCGCTGCCGTAACGGCCATGCCGGACGAGCCTCCGACCAGCAGACCTTCTTCCGCAGCCAAACGGCGGGTCATTTCGAATGCTTCGGCATCGTTGACCTGCACGATTTCGTCGGGAAGTTCACGGTCGAACGCTTTCGGATAGAAATCCTCGCCCACGCCTTCGATGCTGTACTGATGCACGTCGTTCGGATTGGAATAGATGGATCCTTCCGGGTCGGCGCCGATCACTTGTACTGCGCCGTCGGAAGCTTCCTTCAGGTAGCGTCCGGTGCCGGAAATGGTGCCGCCAGTGCCGATGCCAGCCACGAAATGCGTGACCTGATGGTCGCTGGCTTCCCAGATTTCCGGACCGGTGGTGCGGTAGTGGCTTTCCGGTCCGTTCGGGTTGTCGTATTGGTTCGGGCGGTATCCGCCGGGAATCGCTTTGGCGAGGCGTTCCGCCACCTGGTAGTAGGAGCGCGGATCATCCGGACCAGCATCGGTAGGGGTTACCACCACTTCTGCACCGTATGCGCGGAGTACCGCACGCTTGGCTTCGGAAACCTTGTCTGGCAGGGTGAAGATGGTGCGGTATCCGCGCTGCTGGGCCACGAGGGCAAGTCCTACGCCGGTGTTGCCGGAGGTCGGTTCCACAATCACACCGCCCGGCTTGAGTTCGCCGCTGCGTTCGGCCGCGTCGATGATGCGTTCCGCAATGCGGTCTTTGGAGGAGCCGCCAGGATTGAAATATTCGACTTTGACTGCGATGGTGGCTTTGATGCCGTCGGTCACATGGTTGAGTTTGACGAGCGGAGTGTTGCCGATGAGCTCGGAAAGGGAGTTGTGGATGGTCATGTCGTTTCCTTGCGAAGAGTGATTTCCGTTGGCTTCCGATGAATGATTTCGTTGTTTTGATTTCGAGAAGCTCGCGTTTATCACTTGCAATGATTTGAAACGGGACCTGTGATGGTGTTTTCGCTGCGGTTCATCCACATATGCCGCGTAATACCAACCACGTAAGGCACTGGTTATGGGGTGATTTCTGCGATACTCTGGCATGCAACGCAAGTTGCGTATGCCGAAAAAGAATGCCCTGTCTCAAGTTATGCTTCGATGAACCACGCGCCCCTCGGGCGGTTGGTCAGCGACAGCAACAACAAGAGAAATTGAACATGGCTCACACAATAGCACACGTAACGACATCGGCGTGTCTTACCTGTTCATATAGCGGCAAAAAAGCCTGCAATCATGCGGATTTCAACATGATCGCAGGCTTTTTGCGCAGTGTCACAAATCAGAGCGAAGCCGCGTCCAGCAATCGTTTGGTGTAATCGCTGGTCGGATGGTGCAACACGGTTTCCGTAAGTCCGCATTCCTCAACGCAACCGTCGTGCAACACCATAATGCGATCTGCGATATGCTGCACCACTCCCAAATCGTGTGACACCATGATCAGCGCCATATCAGGTTCGCCGCTACGAATCGCAGCGAACGATGCGAGAATCTGCGTTCGTGCGGCCACGTCGACGGCGCTCATCGGCTCGTCGGCAAGCAATACTTTCGGATGATCCGCAATGGCACGTGCGATGGCCACGCGTTGCGCCTGACCGCCAGAGAGGTCCACGGGGAACCGATTTTCATATGCGGCAGGGTCGAGACTCACCATGCGGAAGGCTTCCGACACGCGTTCCGCAATCCGTTCCTGCGACCAATCAGGGTGATGCAACCGCAATGGTTCGGCAACGGATCTGCCGACCCTCCAACGCGGATCCAACGAGTCGAATGGGCTTTGGAACACCAATCCGCAGCTACGCCGCAGTTCGCCGGCGACTTCGCCTTGCACAGGCTTGCCGAAATACGTAATCTCGCCCGTTTCAGCGTGTTCGAGCCCCAGCAATACTCGTGTAAGGGTGGTTTTGCCGGATCCGGATCCGCCGATCACCGCAAGGCACTCCCCCGAACGTACGTCGATATCAACATCGTGCAGCACCTGACGACGCTGTTGTTTCGCACCGTAGTATTTGCTGATGCCGCGACCTTGCAGCATTGTGGTTTTTTCGTTTTCGCCCGTCACAACCGTTCTCCTTATTTGGTTTCGGCATCGATCCGCAACGACAGCGCACGTGCCGAAGTCACCAATTGCGAAGCGACTTTAGTGTGCGGCGACTGCAGGATATCGGCGGTTTGTCCTGATTCGGCAACACGTCCATCAGCAAGTACATAACAGCGTGTGGTTGCATGATTGAGTACCGCGAAATCGTGGGTGATGAAGAGCATGGATGCGCCGGAATCGTCCACCAACGATGCCAGCAGATCGACGATCTGCCGTTGCGTGATCGAATCCAGCGCGGTGGTTGGCTCGTCGGCGATAATCAGGCGCGGCGACGTGACCAATGCGGCCGCGATGCCGACGCGCTGCTGTTGTCCGCCGGAAAGTTCATGCGGATATTTGTTCAGCACATCTTCCGGCAGCCTGACTTTGGCGAACATTGCTTTGACACGGTCCAACCGTTCGTCACGGGTCAGATCGTAATGCAAACGCAGTGGCAGCGCGACCTGCTGCGCCACGGTCATCACCGGATTCAACGCGGCGGACGGATTCTGGAACACCATGCCCACGTACCGTCCGCGCAGGTCGGCGACCGCTGCGTCCGACGCGCCGACAATCTGCGTACCACCCAATTCGACGCTGCCCGTCACCTGTGCGGTCGCCGGCAGCAGACCCATCATGGCACGGGCGATCATCGATTTGCCGGAACCGGACGAGCCGACCAAGCCGACACGTTCGCCGTCGGCGATGTCCAAATCGACATCATCGACGATCGGCTTGCCGTTGATGGCGATGTTCAGATGACGTATGACGGCGCTCATGCGGCCTCCCTCAACACGGGATTGGTTAGTGGATCGATCGCGTCGCGCAACGCGTCGCCGAACAGGTTCAACGCCACAACCGCCACGGTCACCACCAGTCCCGGCCACAGCACGGTCAACGGATACACGGTGATGAACCGCACGGTGGTGGCCAGCGAATGCCCCCAACTGGGCACTCCCGCACCGACGCCAACACCCAGATACGTCAATCCAGCCTCCGCCAAGAGCGACGTGCCCGCACTCATCGACAGCTGAACGCATAACACCGGAACCGTATTCGGCACAATATGCGTGAAAAACACGCGTAACGAACTCGCACCCGACCACAAAGCCGATTCCACATAGTCAGAACGTGCGGCGAGCATGGCCGCGGGGCGTAGAATACGCGCCAAATTCAGCCCGTATGCAAGTCCGCATGCGGCGATGATCACCGCTGCCGACGCGCCGAACGGCACGGAAAGCATCAAGGCGATCAGCACTGTTGGAATGGAAATCAACGCATCCACCACAACCACCGACGTGGAAGCCAATGCGCCATGGCGAGACACCATGGCCGCCACCAGCAGCAGGCCGATGGCCGCGGCAACCACCACGGTAAGCAGCGCGATCGCAAGATTCGTACGGGAACCGGCCATCAGCCAGCTCAACACATCAGCGCCAACACCATCAGTACCCAACATGTGAGCGCCGGACGGCGAAGCCCACGTGTTGAATCCGTCAGTATCAAGCAGCGAATATGGCGTCCACACCAGCGAAATAGCCGACACAACCAGCCATATCGCAAGCATGATCAGCGAATACTTGCCACCAGCGGTACGCCATATGGAGGGAATCACGGTTTTCACAGCGTTTTTCGAAGTAGTTTTCTCAGCAGACTGTTTCATCATGCAAGCACCTCCCCCGACACCAATCCGGCATCTTTCAGACGCGGATCAAGCGCACGATGCACCACATCAACCACTAATCCAAGCAAGAGGAAGAACGCAGCCAACAGGAACAATTCGCTCTGCACTGCAATCAGATCTCGATTGCCAACATCGGTGACCAGCATGGTGCCAAGCCCCGGAAGCGCGAACAGATTCTCAACCACCATTACACCGGTGACCATCTGGGCGAACGTCAAACCGATCACCGACACCAATTGCGGTGTGGCAAGACGCAAAGCGACGCGCAATACCGCCTGTTTGCGGGTCATGCCGCATGCCATGGCCATGTCGACCGCCTGAGACGAGGCCTTGTCCCCCACGGCGGCACGCGTGTAACGCATAATGGACGCGCCTGCGGTAACGCCGGTGGCGAGCGCCGGAAGTATCAAAGAAGCCAACGCCTGCAAGGGCGCGCCCCAGCCATTATCGGGAAAACCTTGAGCAGGCAGCAATCCCAACAGTCCTGAACCGCGTGAGAACAGCAGAATCAACAGCAATCCGCCCCATAATGCGGGAATGGCGCCGGCAACAATCGCAATACCGTGACAAAGCCCACGCAAGCGGGCATTACGGGTCAGCACAGCAGCGCAACCAAGCGGCAGGCCAATCGCCAATGCGATCAGCAAACTCACGATGATCAGTGGAAACGTTACCGAAGCACGAGACGCAACCTGTGCCGACACCGCTTTGCCTCCGATGGTGGACACACCAAGATCGCCATGCAGCAATCCCAGCATCCAATCGCCGTATTGTGCCACGTACGATTTGTCCAAGCCAAGTTCGGTACGAAGCGACGCGATACGTTCAGGGGCTGCGTTCGTTCCTGCGATCACCGCAGCCACATCGCCCGGCAGCATGCGCAACAGCACGAACACCAGAAGCGACAGACCGAACAGGGCCACGACGAACAGTCCCAGCCGTTTGACTACAAATCTCATAGTTGAACCACCATTGGTCTATCGCTCGATCCGTGCGTTTGCAGCGATACGCACCTATTCACCGTCATTACCCTATCCAACAATATCGCGCCAACGTGTGGCGGTGCCGCAACGATGCCGCTGCAAACACCGCCACACATCAGTTTTCATCACTTGTTTTCCGCCGATTTTCCATCGTTTTTCGTCGATTCACCGCGCCTTGGTGATCTGCCACAATGGCAGCACCGTCTGGCTCAGCTTGCTGGGGAATCCCTGCACGTTCTTGTGGTATGCCACCGTCACACGATAGCCGAACAGCCAGTCGGCGGGGGCATCCTCGCTTACTGCTTTCGCAGCCTGCTTCAGGTAGTTTGCGCTGGATTCCTCATCGGTGGCGGCGAGCGCCTTGGCATACAGTTCTTGGGCTTGCTTGCCGTCGTAGTGGAAGTAGTAGTCGGGCGTGGTCCACTTGTAGAAGTCGTGGCTTTCGGCGTGGTCCACCAACGAAAGTTCATAGTCGCCGTTGGCGTGCACGTCTTGCAGCCATGTGGAGAATTCCACGTAGTTGATGTTGAGATCAATGCCGATTTTGGCGAGCTGGCTACGCAGTTGGTCGCCGAGTTCCGTGCCGTACGTGTTGGCGTAGGTGAGGGTGAGTTTCAGCGGATTATCGGTGGAATAGCCGGCTTCAGCCATGAGTTCCTTGGCTTTGTTCACATCATACGGGTACAGGTCGGTCAAGTCCTCATAGCCCGGGTCCACGGATGGGATCGGCCCGCCGAGCGCATAGTCGACGTTACCGCGCGAAGCGATGATTTCCTCATGGTTGATGCCGTAACGGATTGCCTGACGCACGCGCTTGTCGGCAAGCTTGCTGTTCGCGCAGTTGAAGGCGAGCACGTATTTGTCGCTGCCGTCCGCCGCGGACACCTGATACGTGTTGGTGTCAAGCGATTTGGCGAGCGTGGCGTTCACCGGGGAAAGCACGTCGACTTCGCCGCTTTTCAGCGCGTTGACGGCTGCGTTATCGTCGGTGAGGAATTTGATGATCACGTTTTCGGTTGCGGCCTTGTGTGCGCTTCCCCAATACTTCGGGTTGGCTTTGAGCGCCATTTTGCTGGCGGAATCGAAGGATTCCACCGTGTACGGGCCCGATCCGACGGCTTCGGTTTTCGCGTTGTATTCGGCGTCCTTATCGAACACCAGGCCGGGGCGTCCGGTCAGGTACCACAGCAGGTTGGAATCGGGGGTGCTGAGCGTGAGCTTCACGGTGTCGCTATCGACCGCTTCGGCTTTTTCGAGGCTTTCGACCTGATTGGCGTTGTAATACTGCTGTTCTTTGAGCTGGTTAATGGACCAGGCCACATCTTCGGCGTCCAACGTGTCTCCGTTGGAGAAGTTCATGTTCTCGTTGAGATGGAACGTATACGTTGTGCCGTCGTTAGAAATATCCCAGCTTTTCGCCAGTCCCGGCTGCACTTTGTTGTCGGAATCGCGCGACAGCAGTCCTTCGTACACATTGCCGATCAGCACCTGTTCGATCGCCGATCCGGACTGGTGGCGAATGTCGAGACTTACGGGGGCGAGTTTCAGTCCAATGGTCACGGTGTTGGAGGTGCCATTTTCCGCGGTATCGCTGGATGCGTTGTTGTTACGGAACACGACGACGCCCACAATGATGGCGACCACTGCGATCACTGCAATGATGGCGATGATCCACTTGTTGGGCCCCTTGGATTTCGGTGATTTGGCACGCGCGTTCAAAGTTGCGTCGGTGCTTGCCGAGTTTGCGGGCTGATTGTTGTGTTGTTCGTTCTTCTGTTCGGTTGCGTCGGCTTCGCCGTACGCACCTGAAGATTGCGACATGATTGCTCCTGTTTGATTATGTGTTTGTTCTGGTTGACCGCCTGTACGGGTCGATCACCAAAGTCTGATTCTACAATCCGCCATGCCCGCAGGATTCATCTGACGGCAATGCCGCAATGCCGCATGCCTCAGCCGGTTCGATATATACTTGACGCAGTTTTCGTAAGTCTTGCCAACGTCAAGGGAAGGACAATATCGGCTATGGCGCATATTCTTCTCGGCGTGACCGGCAGCATCGCCGCATTCAAGGCCTGCCATCTCGCCTCCGACTGGAGCAAGCAGGGACATGAGGTTCGCGTGGCCATGACCGCGGCCGCGCAGGAGTTCGTCACCCCGTTGACGTTCAGCTCGCTCACGCATACGCAGACGCGCACGTCCATGTTCGCAGCACAGCGCAATGACGGCGATGTTGCGCATACGCCATCCGATCCGCTGCATATCAATCACGTGGATGATGCGAAATGGGCGGACATGCTCGTCATCGCTCCTGCGAGCGCCGATATCATTGCGAAAATCGCATGCGGCATTGCCGACGACCAGCTGACAAGTACCGTGCTTGCCTATAGCGAGGGACCGAAAATCCTATGCCCTGCCATGAACGTGCATATGTATGAGAATGCCGTGACGCAACGCAATCTCAATGCCTGCCGTGAACTCGGATGGACCATTGTGGAGCCGGGATCCGGTATGCTTGCCTGCCAGGATGTTGGCAAGGGGCGCATGGAGGAGCCTGCTGCGATCGAAGCTGCCGTAGCTGATCTGCTGCGTGCGAACCAGCCCGCAGAAACGTTGCCATTGCACGGATTGCATGTGCTCGTCACCGCCGGCCCCACACAGGAGCCACTTGATCCCGTGCGCTACCTCACCAATCATTCCACTGGAAAAATGGGCTATGCGATCGCCGAGCAGGCACGCGATATGGGCGCGGATGTGACGCTGGTATCCGGCCCTGTCACATTGAGCGCTCCCCGCGGCATTGATACGGTTCACGTCACCACCGCGCAGCAAATGTTCAACGCGGTGCAAGAGCATTTCACGCAGGCCGATTTGACGATTATGGCCGCTGCCGTCGGCGATTTCCGCCCGATTGAGCAGTCTTCGGAGAAAATCAAGAAGAACGGGCGCGTCAATATCGATCTGCGGCTCACTTCGAATCCCGATATTCTCGCATGGGCAGGCGCGCATAAAACCGCCGGTCAAACCTTGTGCGGTTTCGCCATGGAAACGCAGGATCTTGAATCGAACGCAGCGAAAAAACTCACATCCAAGCATTGTTCCATGCTGGTGGCCAACAATCTCAACACTCCCGGCGCCGGATTCGCGGTGGATACGAATGTGGTGACCGTGCTGAAACCCGGCGAAACCACCGACGAACCGATCATCGAGCATTGGAACAAGATGAGCAAGCAGGAATTGGCGGAACGCATCCTCACCGAATTGGCAGCGTTGCGCAATACCGAATCCGCTGAATCGCAAGCATCGTAACTATCAACCAACATCACAGGAAATAGCGTCAATACAGCAATCGTAAGGAGAATTCGACATGCTTCTGGTCGCAGTCGACATCGGCAACACCAATGTGGTGATCGGCTTTCTCGATGACGGGCATATCGCCGGCACGTATCGCATCACCACGAAGGCGAACCACACGTCGGATGAATATGGCCTGATGATCACGCAATTCCTGCGGCTGAGCGGCTATGCGCCGGGCGATGTGGACGATGTGATCATCACGTCGGTGGTGCCGAAGGTCATGCATTCGTTCCGTGCCAGCATTGTGAAATTCCTCAATATCGATCCGATGATTGTTGGACCGGGAGTCAAAACCGGCATCAATATTCGCATGGACAATCCGCAGAATATGGGCGCGGACTGCATTGCCGACTGTGCGGGAGCCTACTACGAGTATGGCGGGCCGATTCTGGTGGCGGATTTCGGCACGGCCACCACATTCAACTATGTGACCGCCGATGCGTCGGTGATTTGCGGGCTCATCACCACCGGCATTCGCACAGGCGCGGCCGCCTTGTGGGATGCCACGGCCCAGTTGCCGGAAGTGGAGATAACGCGCCCCTCGTCGATTCTGGCGAAAAGCACCAAGCCAGCCATGCAGGCCGGCCTGTATTACAACTTCCTTGGCGGCATCGAACGTACGATCGCGCAATTCCATCGTGAAATCGACGAGGATTTCCGCGTGGTTGCGACGGGCGGATTAAGCCGCGTGTTCGCCGACGATACCGACATGATCGACATTTACGACCCTGATCTGATTTTCAAAGGCATGCTGCATATTTACGAACGCAATATTCGACAATAACTTTTCGTCAACATACAATCTCAATATATAAAAATAATGACTGTCTTGAATTCAAAAGAAAAACAAGACAGCCATCATTATTTTTACAACTATAGCAAATAATTAACTATTTACTGAATAGTAAAGCCCTGATTGGCTCCGTATTCCTTCAAATCCTTCTGCCACAGCGCAATACCGCTTTTCAATTTGAGACGATCAGCGGAATCAGTTTCCTTCAACGCGTCGCCGATGGCGGATTTGTCGGACACTTTGCCACCGGCCGCGATGATATTCAGCCTGTCCTGCTCTTTGCGCAACCGGCTCGACCATTTGTAGGCCTTGCCTACGGTAGTGCGGAAGTCGCTTCGCGCATACACTTCAAACGGCAGATACTGGTAACCGGTCGACACGTTTTCCGCGGCTTGGGAAAGCACGCGATTGTATTCCTGACCGCCGAAATACGGGATTTCAATGCCACGTTCGTCGGTCACGGTGGTTTTGCGCAGGAATTCCCGATCAGACAACGTGATGTTATCGGCGGGGAACGCACCGCCGTCCACACGGGCTTTGATGCCTTCCGCGTTATGGCATGCGTATTCGATGAAACGATATGACGCTTCGGGCTTGCGCGAACGCTGCAACACAGCCAGCGCCGAACCGCCGTTTTCCGACGTGGTATAACTGCCATCCGGCGTGGGCATCTGTGCCACACGCCACAAACCCGCGGTTCCGGGAAGGTTCGACATGAGCAGCGACGGCAGCCAAGCACCGGAGAACATGGAGGCGATCTTCCCCTCCCCCACGGCTTCCTTCCACCCATCGGACCATGTGGTCAGATTGGTGGCGACCAAACCTTCGTCGATCATTTTCTGCCAGAATTCGGTGAAGGTTCTCGTACCCTCATCGTCGGTGAGGTTGATCGTCACGTTTTTGCCGTCGTTGGAGGTGGAGAACGGACGGCCTCCGGCAAGCCAGATCATCGTGTCGTAGAAGCTGGCGTCACCCGAATCGGCTGCGATGTACACGCCGATGCCTTTCAGCTTTTTGGCCGCCTCGTAATAGTCGTCCCACGTGCGAATCTTGGAGGCATCGATGCCTACCTGCTCGAACACGCTGTCGTTGTAGAAGAACGCCATTGGACCGGAATCCATGGGAAGGCCGTACACGCGGCCGTTCAGCTGCACCGAAGCCCACGTACCGGGCGTGTAGAAATCGCCGTAGCCTTCCGTACGCCCGGTGATCGCCACCAGCTGGCCGCTTACCGCGTACTGGCGCAACGCATAGTATTCCAATTGCACCACGTCGGGAATGCCGTAACCGTCTTGAATGGCGTTGTTGAGATTGTCGTAACCGCTTGTGTTCTTCCAAATAACGTGGATGTCGGGGTTTTCCTTTTCGAAGCTGGCAATGACCTGTTTCATGCTCGGTTCCCACGACCACACGGTGATTTCGGTGCGGGAATCGACGTTGGCTCCGCAAGCGGCCGCACTGACTGCCATAATGGCCGCACAGCAGATGGCGATGAGTCGTTTCACCAGTTTCAAGCCGATTCCTTCCGTTTGATGTTCCCACACGAAAACGTACGTACAGACATACGCATTCGAGTGTACGTCAGTCACCCGAAAGCCAGCGTACAATCCTCCAATCTCTTCGATTCAGCCACGCAATCCACTGATAGCTCAAAAAAGCGTCCGCCGATTGACAATCCCTCAATCCACAGACGCTCATATTTACCGATTCCACTATGGAATCATGCAGCTACTTCAC
>OLAF01000409.1_pt1 | contig 11371 bp, 6 predicted proteins | sample 1608961 | NCBI WGS metagenome assembly OLAF01 (sample SAMN02674970, study PRJEB24791) | human gut metagenome, SKBSTL043 | isolation source: stool | host: Homo sapiens | place: USA | reverse complement strand
GTGCGGGACTGTACCAAATAGATGGTCGTCTGATACGGGAGCGTAACGCTTGTCGTCGCGTTCACATCCGTATTGGCGTCGTTCAGCACAACGCCTTCGCCCGTCGTTTCAAACCGGAAACCATAGTAGTAGCCTTCCGTCAGCGTCGTTTCCGCAGACACCACCATCGTGCCTTCATTTTTGCCCTGACTGTCGCAGGTCAGCAGCGTAATGGTGTACGGCACATTCTGCGCATCATGCTTTTTCACAACATCGAGGTCTTTGATGGCGTTGAGCAATGTCTGCGCCTGAGCCGCCGTCATGTAGTGCTGCATGATTTCTATTCCGTTTTTCCATTCCACCTTCTTGTCAAGCGTATCGCCGAAGTTCAGCTTATACTGAACATCCTTCGTCGCCGGGAAGGTGTACGTCGCGTTCCACGCTACCGGATACAGACCATCGGTGTATTCGCCGTTCTTCGTCGGATCCGCCGGCATACTCGCGTCAACCGACTTCACCACATTGTAACGCTTGTCCTGCCCTACATTCGCGGTGCTTGTCTTTTGTTCGCCGTCGAATTCCGCCGTGTTTGTAATCTGTTGATCCTGCGCGGTTGCTTCCACCGGCGTTTTGTATTGGATTACGATCTTCGCGGTGGTGTCCTTGAATTTCAGCTGCGGTTTGCCGTCCACGCCGGTTTCCACGGTAAAGTAATCCGTGTAGTTTTCAGCGGTGATAGGCGTGTTATTCGCCGTGATTTGCGACACATAGCCCTTGCCGTCCGTCTTCGAAAACAGCAGACTGCCGTTTTCGTCCACAAGCTGGTCGAACATCGTGTCCGTCAGCGTCTTATCCTTGATGTTGAAACGGTTTTCGTTGACGGTGAGCGTCCACTGAATGCAGCCCTCATTGCTGTTGTACCAGCTGCTCTTTTGCAGCTTTTTAATCTGAACGTCAGTAGGGTTGCTGTTAGAGGAATCCTTGGAATGATCCCACTTTCCGCCACTCTGGGCAGCGAAAGTATTTGTCAGCTGATCGTATTCACCGGTCATTCCGTCCTTGTCGAACGTGTATTCATACTTAATTTCGTATGTTTCATTTGCCGAAAGCGGCGGCAGCACATAGTCCGTCGTCATGGTATAGACCTTGCCGCTTTCGTCCGTCGTGTTCGCATAAACGTAGTGAATGTGCGTTCCCGTCGTACCGCAGGCGCATGTACCGTCCGTCTTGATTTCTGTCGAAGCAGAGTCAACAGCGGGCACCTGACTCCAGTTAGAGTGTGTTTTAACCTCCGTGACGGTCATGTTTGTCAGGGCAATTTGCTTATTCACCGCCGTCATGACGTCTCGAGCAGTCGCGTTCTTGCCGTTCGTGCCCTTTGTGGATTCGATTTTGACGGTATACTCAATCGTTCCTTTTTCCCAGTTGACATTAGCCCCGCTTTTCCAAGTTCTCAAATCGCTGAGGATGGAGTTGTTGCCCCTGTCGATGTCCTCCCACTTCACAGTGGTCGATGCGCCGCCGAACTTGATGGTCAGGTCGTCGTTGCCCAGATCCTTAACATCGTCCTTGCGGATTTCGGCGCTCATCTTCATGGTGCCGGTGCGGTCGTCATGGCTGGGGTTGTTGCGGACAAAGTCCATATACTCGTCGGTGAACCACATTTCAACTTGTTTCGTTGTGGGATTATACTGGAACTTAAACGCCGGCTTTTCATTGCTGAATTTGGCGTCCGTGCCCGACCAGACAGAAGTGCTGTCCGTTTTGATATGCGTATTCTCTGCCGGAATAATAATCTTGTTGCCTTCGCCATGGCGCAGAATAGCTTCATCCGAAATCTTGAAGTCCGCCGCGAAGCTATAGTTGTACGCATTGGCATTTTCCGGAAGTATGATGTTCGATACCGTAATATTGGTAATCTGCATGCCGCTCTCGCTGACGGCAGGCGGTTCGTTCGCCATCATCTGGAAGTCCGGGTCAAGTCCAAACGACGGCATCATCATGTCGTCCGGCTTCGCGGCATCAGCGTCCATCGACGGAATCACCGTAAGCGCAGGTGTCGGGGACGGCTCGTCCATCGGGGCAACCGTTTCGGCGGCGTTTTCCGTCGGCGCAGGCGTTACAGGCGGCACAAGCGTCGGTTCCTCCGTAGGCGCGGGCGTTGCCGTGGGTGCTTCCGTGGGCGTTGACGTTGCTTCAGGGGCTGCCGTCGGCTCAGCCGTCGCTTCGGGCACAACCGTTGGCTCGGCCGTCACTTCGGGGGCTGCCGTCGGCTCATCCGTCACTTCAGGGGCTGCCGTCGGCTCAGCCGTCACTTCGGGCGCTGCCGTCGGCTCAGCTGTCACTTCGGGGGCTGCCGTCGGCTCAGCTGTCACTTCGGGAGCTGCCGTCGGCTCAGCTGTCACTTCGGGCGCTGCCGTCGCATCGGGGTTCGGGGTCGGGTCATAGTAGCAATCCGCCGTGTGCGTGTGCTCTTCTTTGCCGCAGATATAGTGGCGTTCGTAGCAGTCCGCCGTGTGATGATGGCCGGAATCCTCCGCCGTCACCGTCACAATGCATTCATTTGTATGCTGATGCCGCAGCACCTGAATGTAGCCGCAGGTGTAGTAACCGGTTTTCGCATCGACGCAGGACGCGGAATGCGTGTGCACTTTCGCCGGGTCGGGATAGAGCTTGCATTTCAGTTCGCCGCGCACCATCTCGTAGCAGGAATCATCATGCGTGTGTGCGCCTTCGCCCTCAAACAGACCGCAAGTCGGTTCTTCCGTCGTCGGATAGCAGGCATCCGTGTGGTGATGCGCGCCCTCGCCTTCCGTCAGGCCGCAGGTGTACGTCCGGGTCACTTCGTAGCAGCTGTCATCATGGACATGCGGCATGTCGGAGTTCGTCGCAACGTCCTCGGTGCAAATCAGCGTGCGTGTTTCCGTCACGCAATCCGCCGTGTGCTGGTGCCCTTCACTCTCAAACAGACCGCAAGTCGGTTCTTTCGCCCGATAGCACGCATCCGTGTGGATGTGCCCCTCGCTTTCCGGCAGCGTGCAGGTCAGCTGCTTCTCCCAATTGTAGCAGGCATCCGTGTGCTTGTGCATCGGATGCTCCTCCAGCGTGCAGATAAGAACGCCGTTGCTGTCGTAGCACTTCTCGTCATGCTCGTGGATGTAGCCATCCCAGTAGCCGCAGCTGAGTTCACCCTGCGCATTATAGCAATCGGAGGAATGGTGGTGCGGCTCAAAGCTGCAGCGCATAATATCGGTAAAGACTGTCTCCGCCTCGCGCTCGGAAATCAGGCAGGTCAGCTCGTCCACATAGCAGTCCGCCGTGTGGGTATGCTCCTCCAGCCCGCAGTACGTTTCCGCCGCCATCGTCAGGCCCGGCATCATCAGCACATAAGACGTGCAGATGGCGACAACGAGTGCCAGCGCCGTGACCGTCTTGAACAGACGCATCCGGCGCTTCCGCTGCGCAACGTATTTTTCTGCTAATTCCATGAGTTTGCGGTTCATGTCAGCATCCTCCGATTCTGGAACCTGTGTTCCTCTTCTTGCTGTATTGTACTTACGTTATTGCAGGAATCCAATGCGGTTCAGCGGCCAAATGCGGAGCGTTACGCGCCCCATAATCTGCTCTTCGGACACTGGGCCAACCAGTGTGCTTCTGCTGTCGCGCGAGGTGGAGCGGTGATCACCCAGAACAAAATACCGCCCGTCCGGCACTTGGTACGGCAGCGTGATGGAGCAGTCGCCCAGCGCGCGGTCGGTGATGTACGGCTCATCAAGCAGTTCGCCATTGATGTAGACGTTGCCGCTTCCGTCGATGTTGACCCACTCGCCCGGCAGGCCGATAACGCGCTTAATCAGCACCTTGTTGTTGTAGTAAAAAGCGATAATATCGCCGCGCTGCGGATTTGACCCGCGCACGACCATTGTGATTTCGCCCTGCCCGACCACTGGCGTCATTGACGTGCCGGTGATTTGCAGGATGGGCATGACCATGGTTGCAATCAGCACCGCGACTGCCGCCACCACCAGCAGCGTATAGAGCGTGCTGCGCAGGGCGCGGTTGTAGCTGTGCTTGCGTTTCTCACGCTTCAGTTCCGTTTCCAATTGTGCGGATGTGGGGTTCATTTCCCGCAGCAGGTGGGCGCGTTCCGCCGCTTCCTGCGTGTCGTTAAGCAATTGTTTGCCCGTTTTCTGCTGATTCTTGTCTTCTGACACCTGCGCGCCCTCCCTTCTGCCATGTTTCTTTACTGCTGATTGGCGGCTTTCTTTGCGCGCGCGAGGATTTCCTGCGCTTGGCTTTCTGCCGCGCTGATTTTCTCCTGGCACAGCCGCTCGACGTTCTGCTGATACTGTTCCGCGGCCTTCTGCGCCGCCTCAAACACGCCGTTTAACTTCAGCGATGCCTCCGCAATCGAGCCGCACGTTTCCAGCTGCAGCTGCTGACTTTGCAGCGCCGCTTCTGCCGCATTCAGCCGCTGCTCCAGTGCTTCAAATTCCCGTGCCTGTTCCAGCAGCAGTTCCAGCAGCTCCGCGCGTCCCAGCTTCCGCAGTTCCTTCTCTGTCACAGTTCACGTCTCCTTCACATGTAACGTATTTATCGTTTCTCGATATGCTTTTGCCGAATTACTGGCAAACCACAAGTCGAGCTTTTTCATGGTTTATTATACCATCAAATCTTCAACTGTCAAGACGGAAAAATAACATTTATTATGCTCATTTGGTGCATTTTTGTGTGTTTTGCCTTACTTTTGTGTGGCAATTTTGTCATTTCCATCTGTTAACGGCTTGTTAGTTTCCTGAGTATTTTTATTTGCATGTTAAAACTATCGTAATAGGAATATTTTTTTGTCTGTTGTTTTCCTCGATTTTTCGTAATTTTCGTTCAGTGTACGCAAATTTTCGACCGGTTTTTCTTTGTTTCCACGCCATTCGTTCTTCTTTTTCAATGTAACATTCCAGACTTAGCAAACAAAAAACAGCATAATATTGTTAATTCGCAAAAAAAAGCAGGAGCAACCCGCAAATCGTGCTGCTCCTGCCAAATATTCTGTTATCCATTCGGGTTTGCGCTGTCGTCATCCTGGCGATACTGATCTGTACGGCGACGATGGCGCGGCGCTTCCTCTGCCGATTTCGCCACCGGGCGCGCATACGGATTCTCCATCGTCGTCGTGCTCTTCGGCGCGGCAGCGGACGGGGTCTCCTGCGGCTTCGTCAGGGGCTGAATCGGCGTGCGATAACCGACTTGCGGTCGGTTTTGCATGTCCTGCGTCTGCGGAACGGGTGTCGCCGGGCGCACTTGCACAGGCGAAACGCCGTTGCTCGTCTGCGGACGCTGCTGCGGGGTCGTGTACGCGCCGGTGCGCATCTGCTGCGGCTGACCCGCCTGACGCGCAACCGGACGATCCGCATTGCGCGCTGCCTGTGCGCGGCGCTGTGCCGCCTTCATGGCAACTTCACGCTGTTTCTTCTGGTACTGCATGAAGGCGAATCCGCCGCCGCCCAGCAGCAGCACGACCGCAATCACGATGAAGATAACCAGCCCGCTGTTGCCGCTCTCGTTCACCACAGGGTACGTCGCGGCTGCGGTGGGCAGCGGTTCGAGCGTCGGTGTGGGCGAAGCGGAAGGCGTCGGCGTGGCGGTTTCCTGCGCAGGGGCAGTTGTGGGCGAAGTCAGCGGACCGGGCGTTGAAAAGCCTTGCCACGGCACATAGCTGACCGTTGCGCCGCTGCCCTTCCAGTCGTTGATGGTCTTGTCTTCTTCCGGGATCAGACCGCTGGTCGGTTTTGCAGTAGCATTCCCCGTCGTGTTATTCTGGATGCCCTGAATGTACTCGCTGCTTTGCAGGAACTCTTCCAGCTCCTCCACCGTCATCCAATGGAAGTATTTTCCGTTGACGTAACCTTCTTGGTCATTGTAGCGGATGTGATACCACGTTTCGCCGTCCGTTCCGGTCGTTGTGCCGAGGACAAAGCAGAACGCGTAGTTGTACAGCTTTCTGATACGGCTCGCGTTCATGCTGGGCTGCTGGCGGAAGTTGACCGAGGTCGTCGTGGTCACATAGCCGTAGCTGGAGTAGTTCGTCGGGTCGTAGGGCTGGGGCGTGGTGACAAGCGTGGGTGCAGGCGTGGCGTTCAGGTTGTTCAGGTACGCCTCGATTTCCGCCTGCGTCATGAAGCGGAGCATGTCATAGCGCACATAGCCCCACTGCCCATTATACTGCACGCGGTGCCACGGCATACTGCCCAGATAATCCTGCCCGGAGACGTAGACAACTTCGCCCTGCATCAGGTACGCCTCAATCGCGCTGAAGTCGCCCGCCATCTGCCGCAGCGGCACGTTGTTGCCCACGGCGTAGGCGTAGCCCATCTCCTGCGCGGGAACAGGCGTCAGGTACGGCGTGGGGCTGGGCGTGGGCGTGCTGCGGGACTGATTCCACTGCTGAATGTACACCTGCGCCTGCGCGTCGGTGACGTAGCGGAGGTTCGCGTCCGGCACATAACCAGACGTCCCTTCCAGCGTGGTCACAATGTCCCACGTTTCGCCTGCCGTGTTCAGCTGGCTATTCACATACACCAGCACATTCGCCTGCAGCGTCGCCATAACGTAGTTGCCCGTGCCGATGCCGGTGCGCATTTCGGTTTCGCGCGTAGTGACGGCATATCCCTCATACGGCACAGTGGTCGGCGTCGGGGTCGGAGCCTCGGTCGGGGTCTGCGTCGGTACGGCAGTTGCCACCTGACGATACCAGAAGGCAATATCCGCCGCATCCATGCTCAGCGTGCCGTCTTGGAAAACAGTCAGGGTGATTTGCTCGCTGCCGGGAATCAGCTCATAGCCATCCCGCAAATTCGTCGGCATCGGGCGCAGGGTGTATGTGCCGGGGGCGAGCGTCATCGACTGCGCGTTCGCCACCGGGCTGCCGTAGCTGTCCAGATACTGGATGGTGATGGTCGCGTTCTGCGGCGCGGCGGTCGGAGTGGCCGTCGGCACTTCCGTTGGAATTTCGGTCGGAATTGCCGTCGGGGTCTCGGTCGGAATCGGTGTTGCCGTCGGCACAGGCGTTGCGCCAGTGGATGCGGCATACGCGTCGCTTTCCGCCTGCGTCATGATGGTCAGGAATTCGCTCTTGATGTAGCCGCTCTGTCCATCCACCATGACGACGCTCCACCGTTCGCCCTTGTCATTCAGCATTTCGTTGACGACGTAGACGTTCGAGCCATTCGCCAAGCGCTTGATGACCGTGTTGCTCTTACTGGTCGAGGGTTCACTGCGGAACGCCACCTTATTGCCGTTGATGGTCGCGTAGCGGTTGACCGGCTGCCCGACGGGAATCGGCGCTTCAGTGGGCGCAGTGGTCGGCGTTTCGGTCGGAATCGGCGTATTCGTGGATGCTTCGGTCACGGGAACATCGGTCGCAGCGCTTTGAACCGGGCGGTAATAGAACGCAAGGTCTTCCGCCGTCGCTTCGTCGCCGTTGATGGCAATGGTGCCGTCCGCGTAAATCGTCAGTTCGAACGACGTCCAGCTGCTTTCCAGCTCGTAGCCGGGAATGCTGTCATACGCGGGCGTGACGTGGTACGTTCCCGGCATCAGCTCCGCCACACTTGCGTCGGCAATCTCCTCGCCAAGCGTGTTGTAGTAGCGGATGGTGACGGTCACGAACTGCTGCGCGGGCGCGGGGGTATCGGTCGGCGCTTCGGTCGCCGGAACGTCGGTCGCCGGCACGTCCGTCGCGGGTGCAGGCGTGTCCGTCGGCGCTTCCGTCGCGGGAACATCCGTCGGGGTCTGCACCGGATGATAGTAGAATCCGACCGCATCCGCCGGAATTTCTTCGCCATCCATGTACAGCGTGCCGTTCGCATCCACCGTCAGGTCAAACTGCGTCAGGGTACTGTCCAGCTCGTAACCGGGGATTTCGCGCTCCGGAATCATCGGATACGTTCCCGGCAGCAGTTCCTTCACCACCGGGTCGGCAATTTCCACGCCGCTCATGTCGAAGTAGTGAATCGCCACCGGCATCGTCTGCGGGGCGGGCGTGTCCGTCGGCGCAGGGGTGTCCGTCGGGGCTTCGGTCGCGGGTGCTTCCGTCGTGGGAATATAATAGTAGAAATACACCTCGCTCGGCGTCGCGATACCGCCGGAAACGTTCACTTCCACCGTGCTTTCCGTGCCGGGCATCGGCACATAGCCGTCCGCCATGCCCTGCGGATTCGCCGTCACAAGGTGTCTCCCCTCGCCCAGCGTCAGCGTATCGTCCATCGCAACAGGCTCGCCTTCGGAATTGAGGTAGTGCACAGGCACGTTCACTTCGGTCGGCTGCGGGTCGGCATAGAAGAAGGACACACTCGCCAAGTCGGTCGTGCCGTCAGGACGCAGCGTGACCGTCTGCGGATTTTCGCTGATGAGGTCGTACCCGCCCACGCGGTCGCTGGCGGCATAGATGTAGTTCACGCCCTCGGTCAGCGTCTGCGACTGCTGGTCCAGCAGCGTGCCGTTCTCGTGATAGTAGAACACGTCGATGTTGGATGTTACCGGCTGCGGCGTGGCATAGTGGAACACAACGGGATTCACACTCGCCGTGCCGCCGTTGTCCACCCACACATGCACCGTGTCCTTGCCGACAAGCTGATACCCAGCAGTCATCGCGCTATTGGCGGTGACATAGTTGTCGCCCTGATTCAGCATCACGTACTGCGTGTCCAGAATCGTGCCGTTGTCATCCAGCTGATACAGCACGGTCACTTCCGCCTGAATGACGGGCGGCTCGGTCGGGGCTTCGGTGGGCGCTTCCGTCGGCGCTTCGGTCGGCTGCTCCGGCACGGCGTAGACAAAGCGCACCTCGCTCGGCGACGCGTTGCCCATGCTGTCCACAAACACATCCACCACGCCGGACGCAGGTTTGACAAGCAGATAATCCCACGGCACAACACTGGAATTGGCGTACACTTGGGTAGTCGCGTTCGTCAGGCAGCTTGCGTACTGGAAATCCAGCTGCTGGCCATCCTCCGTCACATAGTACACCGGCACGTTGACGCTCTCCTGCGCGGGCGTTTCAGGCATCCCCTGCGACGAGAGGTACAACGGGAACATCCCTTCATAGACGCTGTTGCAGTAATAATCCACTTCATACGAATACATCGGGTCAAGGGCGGTCGCATCCTGCGTCCACATGATTTCCGACGCATAATCTTTCAAGTAGAAAGTATACGCCGGGTCAGACGATACAACCTGCACCTGAACCGTGCTGAAAAGAGCGGACGCATCCAGCGTCGCCCAATACGCATGTTCCGCGCTGTCAGGCACGGGGAACGCCTGCGTTGTCTGCTGCTGACCCTGCGAATCCGTCCAAATGACGGACACGACGACGTCCTCCCAGCGATCCAGCGCCAGCGCCGGAACCATCGCGGTTGTCATCAGCAGCGCCGCCACCATCAGCACAGACAGCAGACGGCCAAGACCTTTGACGCCGGATTTTCTCATGTTGGGTTTCCTCCTTGCTCCTGCCCTTTGCGGGCCTGATGCCATTCTATTATACCGCAGCGGCGCGGTTTGTCAATCTTCCGCACCCTGCCGCATTTTTCCTTGCGATTCGCAGGATTTTTTGCGTCTCTTGTCGAATCACTATGGCGAAAATCATCCTATTATTGAGGAGGACATTGACCATGATGGACGACAAGCAGCTGACGGAAGAGTATTTGGATGGGAAAGTCGTTTTTCCCGGCAAGATTATCCGTGTTGAGCATTGGCATGTGCGCCTGCCCAACGGCGAAACTGCCCTGCGCGAGGTGGCGTGCCATCCGGGCGCGGCAGGCATTGTCGCGCTGGATGATGACGGGAACGTGATTCTCGTCCGCCAGCATCGCATCGCCGTTGGCCGCTTGACGCTGGAAATTCCGGCGGGCAAACTTGACGGGGTGGATGAAGACCCGTTCGTCTGCGCCCAGCGTGAGCTGAGCGAGGAAACCGGGCTGACCGCCGACCACTGGCGCAAGCTGACCGTGCTGGAGACGACCCCCGGCTTCTGCAACGAGCGCATCCACCTCTACTTGGCGACGGGGCTGCACGCTGGAAAGACGCATCCGGATGAGGATGAGTTCGTCTGCACACTGCGGATGCCGCTTTCCGACGCGGTACAGAAGGTGATGGACGGCACGTTCCGCGACGGCAAGACCGCGCTGGCGCTCCTGATGGTACAGCAGCTGCTGTCCGCACCCTGCAAACAATAAACGTGCGAAACGCACGTTCTGTTCCATCCATGCTTATTGTAACAAATATTTCATCAAAATGCAATCGTGTGGACGGATTTTTGCGCGTTTTTTCGGAAAATTTCGCTGACGGAGGTGCTTTATGGCTGGAAAAAAGCAGCGTCATCCCCTGTATGTTCTCTTTCTGCTGCTGATGCTGCTCATGCTGGCGCTGGGTGTGTATCTGCTTGTTGTCGGCTGTCAGCAAGGGAATCGCCCTGTGCCGCTTGCGCCGTTTTCGCCGCATATCATCGGAGGTTTCTTCCGCCATGTATGAAAAGCTGGGGCAATGGCTCTCCCACCGCAATCCGCCGAATGAGCCGATTCCCGCAGCGGATTACTTCGCGTCCCTGCCGCGCCTGACGACCGACCGGCTGCTCCTGCGTCCGCTGACGATGCGCGATGCGGCGGATATGTTCGCTTACTCCCGCGACCCCGAAGTCGCTCGGCATGTTCTCTGGGATGCGCACAAGTCGATGGCGGATACGCGCGGCTGCCTGCGCTACATCATCAGCCAGTACCACAGCGGCGCGCCGTCCAGTTGGGGCATCGTGCTGCGCGAAACGAACCGCGTCGTCGGCACGATTGGCTTCATGAGTTACAGCGACGCGGACAGCGTGGTGGAACTCGGCTATTCGCTCGCCCGCTCCTGCTGGAACGGCGGACTGATGACCGAAGCGCTGGCAGCGGTGCTGCGCGAATGCTTCACCGTCCTGCGCCTCCACCGCGTCGAGGCGATGCACGAGTGCGACAACCCCGCCAGCGGGCGCGTGATGGAAAAATGCGGTATGCACCACGAAGGGACACTGCGCGGCAAGGTGTTCAACAAGGGCAATTTCCACGATGTGGAGCTGTGGGCGATGCTGCGGGAGGACTGGGACGCGCGCCATTGAGTGAATTTCTTCCTATTTATATTCTGGAGGATACGCTAATGCAGTTTGATATGATTTCTGGGCTGCGGTGGATTTACTCGTCTCGTCCGACGAAGCGGCGGCGCGCGGAATAAGCGCATCAAAAAAGAGGGCTTCTGCCCCCTTGGAATTGGATTTATACTAATTCGATTCTAAAACATGACATCGAGCATAGCAGTTTTTTCGTTCCGGCAAAGCTGAGTGAAGCGAGGCGTACTGGAGGTACGCGCGAGC
>OLAF01000402.1_pt1 | contig 11470 bp, 6 predicted proteins | sample 1608961 | NCBI WGS metagenome assembly OLAF01 (sample SAMN02674970, study PRJEB24791) | human gut metagenome, SKBSTL043 | isolation source: stool | host: Homo sapiens | place: USA | reverse complement strand
ACCCAGATTGACAGGATCGTATAGAACGGCGCCATGGCCGAACCGTAGTTCGCGATCGGGTACACTGAGACGCGATGCAGTGCGACGGGCGCGGAAATCAGCGTGGACAGTGTGGACGCGTTGGCGGTGGCCAGTGCACGTAGTTCGTCCGATTCACCCGAATCGGACGAACTGGCGTCGTTGTCACCGTCGCCACCATCGCTGTTGCCGTCACCGGCGTTCCCGCCCGTCTCCAGCTTCGTGATCAGCTCCTTCACCGTCGCTGCCGACGAGTCGAGTTTCTTCGCGATCGCGCCGAGTGTGGAACGGATGGATGTCACATTCGTCCCCACATCGCCCGTCACATCGTCCAGATCGTCGGCGGTGCCGCTCAGCTGGGTGATCATGTTGTCGGTTTGGGAGATCAGCGTGCTGACTGTGGAGGCGAGCGCGTCGATTTTCGGCTTGACGTTCGTGGCGTAATCGTCGCGCACATTGCTGATCGACTGCTTCGCGGAGGTGATGCGGTTCAGGATCTCCTTGCGGGAGCGTTCCGCGGCTGCGGTATCCTGCGTGACCTGCGTGGAAGCGTCTTTCAGCTGCTGCGCGAGCTTCTGCGAATCGCCTTTGGCGGCTTCCAGCAGCGTGATCTCCCGGTCGATGGCTTCCAGCAGCGCCTGTTTCGCGGAATCACTGTCCGGTAGTTGTTCCACCGATTCGTGCATGTGGTTGAGGCTTGTGATGTACGTGTCGTACAGCGATTCGCTGCTGGAGACTTGTTCGCTCAACGTTGTCAACTGGCTGGCTGCGGTGTCTGAGTCCTTGCCGATCGCGTCGAACGCCTTGTTCACCTTGGCAGCTACTTGGTCGAACGCGCCTGACACCTGGTCGAGCGCGGTGTTCACCGAGGAGGTGACGTTCGCACCTGCAGAAGTGAGTGACGTGGCACCTGATTTGCCTTGCTTCAACGCGTTCTGGGCCTGTTTGCCCGCCTTGGTCGCCGAGGCGAGCAGTTTGCCCGTGGAATCCACGATGTCGTTCGCCGAGCCGAGCAGCTGCGAATACGACGTTACCTGCTGCGATGCGCCGCTCAGCGTATCCGCCATGGTGGTGAGATTGCCGTTGAGGTTGCGCATGTATTCGGCCATTTGCGGGCTTTGCGAATAGTGTAGGATGCTTGAGGCCAGGTCGAGTCCGACTTGCGCAATCGTTTTGGCGAAGGTTTTGTCGATTGTGTTGACCACGGTTGTCGCGCCCTGATCGGTGATATGCGGGGCGATCGGGTTGATTTTCTCGTTCAGATAGTACTTGAGCTGCGCGTGTTTGATGTCGGGGGAGAACAGCGTCATCATGTCGGCGCTGAAACCTTTCGGAATTACGATCGCCGCATAGTATTCGCCGGATTTCACCCCGTCGATTGCCTTGTCGCTTTTCACGAACTGCCAGTCCAGCTGGTCGTTGGCGTGCAGTGTGCTGATGATGGTTTCGCCCACGTTGACGCGCACCGGTATGAGATCCGACTTGTAACCCTTGTCGTTATTGGCCACGGCGACCTTCAATGCCTTGGTGTTGCCGTAGGGGTCCCAGCTGGCCGCGATGTTGAACCAGGCGTACAGCGCCGGCACCACCACCAGGCCCATCGAGACGATCACGGCGATCACGTTGCGGGTGGCGTGGCACATGTCCCGCTTGAAGATGCCCCAGATCATTTTCACTGTTCGCTCCCCTCCTCACGCCGACTCCTGCCAGCATTTCCGTCCGTGTTTCCAGCCGCATGTTCAGGCGCATGTCCGGCCGAACCACCATGCACAGCCTCATACAGCCTCGTACGTACGGCATGCATCGGCTTGTAATGCATGCCCGGCCGGAACAGCAGGTTCTCGTGCAGGATCGCGCTGCGGAACTCTTCCGCACTCATCGCTTCCTCGCCCAGATAATTCGCATACCGTTCGCGCAGATACTCCACCACGATGAGATACGTGTCGATGGCGATGATCGAAATGATCCAACCGAGCAGCATGGCGAGCTTCATGCGCGTGATGAATAGCAATAGCAGGAACACGAACGGCAGTACCGCCAGCGCAAGGAATCCCCAACGCACCAGGCGCGGGTACAGGCGGAAGAAATGAATCGCCCGTCTGCGGGCGAGTTCGGGGAACTCCTCGGCGATCTGCTGCGCGGTCTCGGTGAGCCGCAACGGTTCCACCGTGCCTTCGTTATGTTCGGTGATCATCAGATCAGTGTCCGCCAGACGGTTGTCGAACAGGCGGTTGAGGTTCAACGCCAGCTTGCGGACCACCAAGCCGATGAACAGCGCCACAGGCAGATACCAGAACAGCGAGAGCATGTCGATCCAATAATGGTTGGCATACATGCCGCCGATCGGCCCGCGCATCGCGTTGATGCCGTAAGTGAACGGTAGGAACGGTTTCAGACGGCGGAAGAATTCCGGCATCATCTCGATGGGGTAGAGGCCTGCCGCGCCCGGAATCTGGATGATCACCAGAATCACGGCGACGGCCTTGCCGATATGCCGGAACGCCACGGCGAGCGCGTAAATGATGTTCACGTAGACGAACGAGGCGAAAATGCCGGCGAGGATGAACAGGAACGGATGCTCGCATTGGATGCCCAGCGCGAGATCGCCGATCGTGGCGATGATCGCCTGCAGAAATCCGACCGTGACGAACAGCAGCCAACGGCCCATATAGCCTTGGCGTGGCGTGTACATGCGGATCTTCTCATCGCGGTCCACTTCAAGCTTGTAGATCGCGACGAGCACGAATCCGCCGACCCACAGCGCAAGATTCGTGTAGAACGGCGTGACCGCGGAGCCATAGTTTTTGACCGGGTAGAGGACCTGTTCGTCCAAATGCACCGGCTCGCCCACGAACGAGCCGACCTCGCTCGCGTCAAGTCCGAGCGCTTGGGAAAGCTGCTGGAACATCGCCGAACTGCTCAACGTGGCCACATCGGTGCGCGTGGTGTTGAGCTGTTTGGCGAGACTGGCGAGCTGCGTCTGCGTGCCAGCAATGGTGGTGTTCGTTTGGGTCACGGTGCGCGACAACTGGTCGAGCAGCCCGTTGCCCTGTTCCAGCGTGCTTTGCAGCGTGGTAAGCGTGCCGGACAGCGACCCATTGGCCAGGCTGAGTGTATCGAGCCCGGTGTTGAGATTCGGCATGACCGTGCCGGTGATGGTCGTGCGTGCGCTCGCCATCGACGCCGTGCCGTTTTTCGCCAGCGTGGTGACATCGTCGTTGAACCCGTTCGCGGTGTTCTTCCCCGCGTTGATCGCAGCCGTGGTGTCCTGATCGAAGGCGTCGATGCGCTGCTGCTGGAACGTCAGCTGTTTGCGGGCTTCGGCGAGTTGCGCGGAAAGATCCTTATACGTTTGGTTGTTCGGATCCAGCTGGCTGGCCTGCAACGCCTTCTCCACGCCGTCGAGCACATTGCCGGTGGTGGTGTTGACGTGATGCATGGTGCTGGACACTTGGTCGAGCGCGTCCTGCGTGGTGTTCAGTCCGCTGAGCACGGTGCCGGTGGCATTGCTCACGTTGACCTGCAGACCGGACAGTTGCGTGCTGCCGTTGTCGAGCGCTCCGACCAGCGTGTTCGAGAATCGTTCGGTTTGTGTGCGCGTCTCGCTCAGCAAGTCGGACGCCTTGCCGACGGTGTCAAGCGAGTTGGTGATTCCCGAGGCGAGCGCGATGTTGGACTGTTTGGCCGAATCGATGGTGGTGAGGGCTTTGTCGAGCGTGGAACGCGTGCCGCGCAGCTGCTGTTGGACGGTTTCGAGCTGGTTGATGGTGTCGGTCAGATCGTTGATGACGTCGCTTTGCGCGCTTTTCATGCTGCCGGTGGTTTCTCCCGCTGCCTCCTTCACTTCCTTCGCCACGGCGTCGGCCACGCTGGAAACGAAAGTGGTGTTGATCTGCTCGTCGATCGTGGTCGCACCCGTATCGGTGATTTTCGGCGCGATCGCGTTCAGCTTTTCGTTGATGTAGTACGTGATCGACGGTCGGTCGCCTTTACCAGTGACGGTGCCGATGAGTCTGGAGCTGAAGTCTTCCGGCAGTACGATCGCCGCATAGTATTTGCCGGATTCCACGCCTTCGATGGCTTGCTGCTCGGGAACGAAACGCCAGCCGAGCTGATGGTTCTTCTTAAGCTGGTTGACGGTTTGCTGGCCAGCGTCGAGATGACCGACCAGCGTGGAGGTTGTGCCCTTGTCCTCGTTCGCCACAGCGACCTGGATGTTGCCCGTGTTCGCGTACGGGTCCCAGTTGGCGAGGATGTTGCACCATGCGTACAGTGATGGGATGATGGCCACACCCAGCGTGACGACGAGCGCCACTGGGTTCTTCAGAATGCGTTTCACGTCTCGAAGGAAGATGGCGAAAACCTGGTGCATCAAGCCTCCTCGCGGGTATTGGTCGCAACATCTACGTGCGGCGGCATGCCCGTGCGGGAATACCCGGTTGGGCTCTTCGTCGCGCGATCCGGTGGATATTCTATGACTTCCGATGGAACGATCGCAATGGTTTCGCCCTGTTTAATGGTCGGTCCCGCAAATGTCGGGATATGAGACGAAAACGCTCGGCATATGGCCCTAGTGGGGCGGGCGACCTGGATATGGAGCGGACGGTCGGGAAAACGGAAAGGAAAGATGGCGAATGTTGTCACATGATAAGTGGGATAGGGTCGGGCGATAATGGAGGCATGACTATTGCAACGCCGGAACGTTATGCGCAAATGCTGGACGCCGCACGCCGCGGCGGTTACGCCTATCCCGCGATCAATGTGACCAGCACACAGACCCTGAACGCCGCACTCCAGGGTTTCGCCGAGGCGGAATCCGATGGCATCATCCAGGTCTCCGTAGGCGGCGCCGCCTACTTCTCCGGGCAACGCGTCAACGACCGCGTCACCGGCTCGCTTGCCTTCGCAGCCTTCGCGCACGAAGTCGCGGCGAAATACCCCAACATCACCATCGCCCTGCACACCGACCACTGCGCCAAACAGTATCTGGACGAATGGGTGCGCCCCCTGCTCGACCATGAAGCCGAACAGGTGAAGCACGGTCAGGAACCGACCTTCCAGTCACACATGTGGGACGGTTCCACAGTGCCGCTGGGTGAAAACCTCGACATCGCAGAAGAACTGCTCGACAAATCCCAAGCCGCGCACACCGTGCTGGAAATCGAAATCGGCGCGGTCGGCGGCGAAGAAGACGGGCACAGCGCCGAAATCAACGACAAACTGTATTCCACGCCCGCGCAAGGCATCGCCGTCGCGCAACGACTCGGCCTTGGCGAGCGCGGACGCTACATGGCCGCCTTCACCTTCGGCAACGTGCACGGCGCATACAAACCGGGCGTGGTGAAACTGCGCCCCGAACTGCTCGACGAAATCCAGACCACGGTCGCGCTCGCGATTAAGGCCGGCGAAATGCCCGACCCCGCGCACTCGCTGGATGTCGCTCCCGGTAAGCCGTTCGCCCTGGTGTTCCACGGTGGTTCCGGCTCCGCGCCGGAGGAGATCGCGCAGGCCGTGAGCTACGGCGTGGTGAAGATGAACATCGACACCGATACGCAGTACGCATTCAGCCGTGCGGTGGCCGGTCACATGTTCTCCAACTATGATTCGGTGCTCAAAATCGATGGCGAGGTGGGCAACAAGAAGATGTACGACCCGCGTTCGTGGGGGCGCGAAGCGGAAAGCGCCATGGCCGCACGCGTGGTGGAGGCTTGCAGGCAGCTTGGCAGCGCGGGCAAGGCGTTGAAGTAGTGTGATGCCGCACGCGCCGCGTAATGCATGCGGCGTGTGGCGGCACGGTGGGTGTGTCGCGTTGTATGAGACGAAAACGATGGAACTGACTAGTTTCAACGGCCGATCGGTGCATATCCGGCAGATATCCGGTAGAGGGCGCAGGATAGTCTTTGTAAGGCCTTGGTAAGGCTTTGAGGCGAAATCGCATACGCGCGGAGGTGCAACAACATGCCTGGAATTGTTTTGATCGGTGCCCAGTGGGGAGACGAAGGCAAGGGTAAGGCGACCGACCTGATCGGCACGAAGGTCGACTATGTTGCCCGCTTCAACGGCGGCAACAATGCGGGCCATACCGTGGTGGTCGGCGACGAATCGTATGCGCTGCACCTGCTGCCCTCCGGCATCATCAGCCCGACCGCGACTCCGGTTATCGGCAACGGTGTTGTTGTTGATCCTGAAGTGCTTTTCGAAGAGATCGACGGCTTGGAAAGCCGCGGTGTGGACTGCTCCCGACTGCTGGTGAGTGAGGGTGCGCACATTATTGCGCCGTATCATCGTGTGCTTGATAAGGTGACGGAACGTTTCCTGGGTAAGCACAAGATCGGTACCACCGGTCGCGGCATTGGACCTGCGTATGCCGACAAGATTAATCGCGTGGGCATCCGCGTGCACGACCTGTTCAATGCTGAGCATTTGCACGACAAGGTTGAGGCAAGCCTGCATCAGAAGAACCAGATGCTGGTGAAGCTGTACAATCGTCGTCCGATTGATGTGAACGAAACCACGGATGAGCTGCTTCGTCTTGGCGAGCGCCTGAAGCCGTATGTTGCCAATACTTCGCTGGTGTTGAACAAGGCGCTTGATGAGGGTAAGACCGTGCTGTTCGAGGGTGGTCAGGCGACCATGCTTGATGTGGATCACGGCACATATCCGTTTGTCACGTCCTCCAACCCGACTGCCGGCGGCGCATGCACCGGTACCGGTGTCGGCCCGACCAAGATCACCCGCGTGATCGGCGTTTCCAAAGCGTACGTGACCCGCGTGGGCGAAGGACCGTTCCCGACCGAGCTGTTCGGCGAGGAGGGCGAATGGCTGCGAGCCCAGGGCCACGAGTACGGCGTGACCACCGGCCGTCCGCGTCGTTGTGGCTGGTTCGATGCGGTCGTCAATCGTTATGCGGCTCAGGTCAACGGCCTGACCGACATCGTGCTCACCAAGCTCGACGTGCTTACCGGCCTGAAGGAAATCCCATTGTGCGTGGCCTATGATGTCAACGGCGAACGCCGCGACGATATGCCTACTGATCAGTCCGAATTCGCGGCAGCGAAGCCGATCTACGAATCCATGCCGGGTTGGGACGAGGATATTTCCCAAATCCACGACTTCAATGATCTGCCGAAGACCTGTCAGGATTACGTCAAGCGTCTTGAGGAACTGTCCGGCTGCCGTATCTCCGTGATCGGCACCGGCCCGCAGCGCGACCATATCATCCAGATCAATTCGCTGGTCGACTGACCGTCGGCAACGAGTTTCCCGGCTTGACTGGCAACGACGCGGCACATGATATCCGCCGGCTGATTCCGCGATTCGACCACTTGAAGTGGAAGATGGCGGCGGCCGGCATAGTCATTGGTCTGGTTTCAGGATTGCTGGTCGTCGTATACCGTCTCGGCATCGAATACGGCACGGATGCGTCCCGCTGGATATATGCGCGGATTCGCGAGACCCCGTGGCTGATTGCGCCGTGGGCGGTTGCCGCGGTGGCGGCCGCGCTGGCGATCGCGTGGATGGTCGGCAAGGAGCCGATGGCTGGTGGCAGCGGCATCCCGCAGACCAACGGCGTGGTGATATGCGGCTTGAAGATGCGTTGGCAGACGATTCTGCCAGTCCGTTTCGTCGGTGGACTGTTGGGCGCGTTGTTTGGTCTGTCGCTCGGCCGTGAGGGGCCGTCCATTCAGATTGGTGCGTCGGGAGCGCAGTGTGTGTCCCACCGTTTGCGCGGCCACCGCCGTGAGGACATGCAGGAGCATTATCTGGTCACCGCCGGTGCCGCGGCAGGCTTGTCCGCCGCGTTCAGCGCGCCGCTGTCCGGCATGATGTTCGCTTTGGAAGGGGTGCATCGGAGTTTTTCCCCTGCGATTCTGATGGGCGCCACCGCCGCATCGCTGACCGCCGATTTCGTCTCAAAATACTGTTTCGGTCTGCGTCCGGTTTTGGATTTCGGTGATATCGGTCAGCTGTCGTTGGAAGAGTATGTGTGGCTGATTCCGTTGGGATTGGTGGCCGGTTTGGTTGGTTCGCTGATGAACCGCTCGTTGCTTGGCTTCCAGACGCTGTACGGCAAACTGCCGGCATGGAGCCGCCCGGTGATTGCGATTGCGATCGCGTTGCCTGTCGGCATCTGGTTGCCCGATGTGCTCGGCGGCGGCTCGAATCTGATTGATACCGCCGAACATGCGCGCGTCGGCTTGGGAATGCTGTGTCTGCTGTTCGTGGCGAAGATGCTGTTCACATCCACGAGTTTCGGCTCAGGCGCGCCTGGCGGTATTTTTATGCCGATTCTTGCGGTCGGTTCGCTGGCCGGCGGCATCTGCGGTGAAGTGTTGCATCGATTTGGTGATCTGCCATCCGACGCAGTGGCGGTGTTTGCGGTGTGCGTGATGACGGGCACGCTCGCCGCGTCCGTGAAAACGCCGATCACGTCGATTCTGTTGGCTGTGGAGATGTCCGGAACGTTGACGCACATGCTGCCGGTCGCTGCCGTCGCTTTCATCGCGCTGTTGGTGTCCGATCTGCTGCGCACCAAACCGATCTATGGGGAGTTGCTGGAGCGGTACGTGCGTGCGCAAGGCATGCAGATGGCAATCGCAAGCCATGTGGGCAGCGGCATTATGGAACTGCCATTGGAAATGGGGGCGATTGCGGACGGCAAGCGGGTGCGTGACGTGCGTTGGCCGTCTGGGTGTCTGATCATCGGCCTGCGTCGCGGCGAAAGCGAGATCGTGCCGCGCGGTGATACACGGCTGCGTGCCGGTGACTATCTGGTGGTGCTGTTCAGTGGCGAGGAGGAGCGCGAGGTACGACCTGCGATGCGGCGGCTGTGTGATGCCCGGCTTGACTGAGCCTGGCTGAATTCGGCTGGACTCTGGATGTCCGAATCTGCGGAATCGGACATCCAGGGTGCATACGTTGGCGCTCCGTGTAAACTCATATGCGTTAGGAAGGCGGCAACCGCGGCCCAGCTCGTTGTTGCACGGCCTATGGGCGGAACAACGCTGTCCGCGGAAGGCCAGTACAGGGGGAGCGCAATGGAATCGCAAGAACAATCGCCGGGAGACGTGGTGACTGCGGGTGAGGACTCACATCCCATCACGCAGGCAATCGACACTGTTGAGGTGACGCATGCTGGTGCAACCGCGCCCGCCGCTAACACCATGAATCCGCCTACGATTCCCCTGGCACCGATGAAACGTATGCAGGCGCGGTTCAATCCGCTCGCCGACGGACTGATGTATGTTGTGGTGTTCGTCGGTGGATTTGTTGGAGTCGGCTGTCGGCATGCGTTGGATATGCTTCTGCCGTCGGTCAGCGGGACGCCGTTCGTTGTGGGCACGTTTGTGTCGAATATGGTCGCCTGCTTCCTGTTCGCGATGCTGACCGAATTCATGGCGACCGCTTCGTGGCTGCGTCGCCGGGTGCGGCAGGTTGTCAGCCGTGGTGTTGGGCTTGGCTTGCTCGGTGGGCTTTCGACGATGTCCGGCGTGATGCTGGAAACGATGGAAGGTCTGCACGAGCGGCATATCGCCAGTGCGCTTGGCTATCTTGCGGGAAATTTTGCAGGCGGTTTGCTCACTGCCGCCGCCGGCGTGGTTCTGATGCAGGCACTGCTGTCACGGAGTACTCGAAAGCGGGTTCGGGGTGCGTTTTCAGCTGTTTCCGTTTCCGATTCTGCCGAATCGGACACGCAGGGCGTACGCCATGTGAAAGTGGCCGACGTGGCGCGTTCTGCCGCGCAGGCCGCAATGGAAGCCGCGCAGGCGGCGCAGCAGGCCGCGCAGGCGGCCCAGCAGATTGCACAGACGGGACAGGTTCCGCGAGTCGAAACACCAACCGTGCCGCCGACCGCCAGCCAGACTATGCAGACGGGCCGCGTTCCGCAGATTCCTCCGCTGGCCGTTCCTCAGCTGGCACAGCCATCGCAGCCGTTGCTGCGCGAGCAGGATACTTCAGACTTGGGGCAGCTGCCCGAGCCGATTCAGCAGTCGCAACCAATCCAGCAGCCCCAGCAGCAGTCGCAGCCGAGCCAGCAGCCGGCTAACCCGCTTCCGCCCAGCTTCGAGCCCAAACCGATCACTGCGGAGATTTCGCTTATCGCCGACCCGGCTACCGGGGAGGTGCGCTGATGATGTGGATGATCTGTCTGTTCGGCGGTCTTGGCGCCATGGCCCGTTACGTGCTCGACGTGTCAATTCAACGAGGCTGGAATCGCGAGAATCGGAGAACGAACCGCAACTTCCCGCTATCCACGCTCGTCATCAACGGCGTCGCCTCGCTATGCGCGGGCATCGCCATGATGTCCTACTATTCGCAATCGGTGGATATGGACACGGTCATGATGTTCGTTGTCGGATTTCTCGGTGGTTTCTCAACATTCTCCACGGCGCTCAACGAAGTGGTTTCATTGATTCGCCAGCGTCGTTTTACGCTGGCTCTGGGCTATGGAATAGCAACCGTCGCGGTGCCTCTCATTTGCGTGGCCGCCGGTTTCGGCATTGCGCTGCTTGCCAATCCGGCGTAATTTTCACGTTACACGGACGGTCGCTGAGTAACGTGAAAGAAATCTGAGCGCCACCGCCATCAAGGCCGCCAGTCCGGATGCAACGCTGGTGATTGCATTCGACCAGACCAAGCCGCTGCTGAAGGCCTTCGCCTCCGCAGGAGTCGACACTAAGAAGCTGTATTTCGTTGCCGGACTGTCGAACAGGTTCGAGAGAATGTAAATGAATGTAATATTTCGTGGTAAGCACGTGAGCATACAACGATAGAACAGTGATAACGGGGAAGGTGCGATCATGGTCGGCATGCGCGATGTGGCGAAGAAGGCCGGGGTGTCTCTGAGCACCGTCTCGCTGGTGGTGAACGGCAACGGGTACGTGTCTGATGACATGCGCGAACGTGTGCGCAAAGCCATGCAAGCCCTCAATTATGTGCCGAACGAGCTTGCCCGCAATCTGTATCATGATTGCACGAATCTGGTCGGCGTCATCGTGCCTACCATCCGCCACCCGTTCTTTGCGACGTTTACCGCACATCTGCAGCATGCACTCGCCGCGCAAGGATTACGCACTATGCTGTGCTCTACCGCAGATGAGGCGGATGGCGAAATCCAGTATGTCGACATGTTGCGTCGGCACATGATGGACGGCATCGTCATGTGTGCGCACACTTCGCATCCCGGCGATTATTGGACGTCGATTCATCGCCCGATCGTCGCGTTCGACCGTGTGCTTGGAGACGGTATTTCGTCAATCGGATCCGACCACGAGCAGGGTGGGCGATTGATTGCGCAGATGCTGATCCGCAATGGTGCCAAACATGTGGTGATGATTGGCGGTCCGCGAGATCAATTCTTCGATTTGGCTGCGCGCGGAGAAGTCGAGGAAGGACCGTTCGATTTGGGAAAGACCACGTTCCCGACGGTGCGCTACTACCTCACGTTGGA
>OLAF01000397.1_pt1 | contig 11543 bp, 7 predicted proteins | sample 1608961 | NCBI WGS metagenome assembly OLAF01 (sample SAMN02674970, study PRJEB24791) | human gut metagenome, SKBSTL043 | isolation source: stool | host: Homo sapiens | place: USA | reverse complement strand
CGCTCTTCCGATCTCCCTCAACAAAACCACCGCCTCAGGCAAGAAGAACGAGCAGAAAATCAAGCTCACCGGTGTCTACGATTCCGGCGACGAGGACAACGGCTCGCTCTACATCGCCTCCTCCACGGCCCAGGTACTCGCCGACCTGCCCGATTCGGTCGACAAAATCGAGGTCAAGGCCCTGACCACGCCGGAGAACGACCTGGCCCGTAAGGCCGCCGCGAACCCGGCCGCGCTGAGCCAGGAGGAATGGGAGACCTGGTACTGCACCGCCTACCCGAGCTCGATCGCCTATCAGATCGAAGAGGTGATTCCGGGCGCGGTGGCCAAGCAGGTGCGTCAGGTGGCCGCGTTGCAGGGCAATGTGCTGCAAAAGACGCAGGCCGTGATGATTCTGATGACCGTGCTGAGCCTGATCGCCGCAGCCGTGGCCGTGGCCAACCTGATGGTCGCCTCGATCGGCGAACGGTCGGGCGAGCTGGCGTTGCTCAAGGCGCTCGGTGCCACCGATGCCGCGGTATCCCGCCTGATGCTGGCCGAAACGGCGGCAATCTCGCTGCTGGGCGCGATTGTGGGCGCGCTGCTCGGTTCCGGCGTGGCCCAGCTGATAGGCCGGGTGGTGTTCGGTTCCGGCATTACGATGCGGCCGATGGTGTTCGTGCTGGTGTTCGTGCTGCTGGCTGTCACCGTGCTGCTGGCGTCCGCCTCATCGATTCGTTCGATTCTGAATCTCAAGCCCGCGGAGGTGCTCCATGGTCGCTGAGTTTATCTACGTAGGTGTGGAAGGAGGGAACCGATGACCAACACCGGTATGTTCTTCAGAATGCTGTTCAGCGCCGTGTTCCGTCGGCGTTCGCGCGCGGTGATGGCTGTGGTGGCGTCGCTGGTCGGCGCAGCCACACTGTTCTGTCTGGCGATGATCTGCCTCGCCGTGCCGCAGCAGATGAACGAGGAGATGCGTGCGTACGGCGCGAACCTGATTGTCACGCCCACCGAATCGACCAATGCTGACGGCAAGGCCGGCATCGACAAGGCGATGGTGCAGCACACCACTGAAATGGTCAAGGCCAAGGGTTCCGCGAAATACGCCACCTACCGCTACGAGAACGTGCGCGTCAACGCCTCGCCGTACGTGATGGCCGGCGTGAATGCGGCGCAGGTCAAGAACCTCAACCATCACTGGGTGGTCGACGGCTCGTGGCCGACCGACGGCAAGGTGCTGGTCGGACGCGACATCGCCGACGCCATCGGCCTGAGAATCGGCTCCGCCATCACCCTCGGCTACCGTGCATCCGATAACGCCAGCACCAACGGCACTTCGTCGAACTCCTCGATCGACCAGCAAACCAAAGACGGCCGTGTCTCCAGTGACATCATGGACACCTCCGGTACCGAATTCCGCGTGGCCGGCATCGTGGACACCGGCGGCAGCGAAGACTCGATCATCTACGCCACCAACGCCGACGTCAACAAGCTCACCGGCATCACGCGCGGCGTGGACGTCATCGAGTATTCGGCCGGCGCCAGCGACCTCGCAGGCCTGGTGTCCAGCATCAACGACATGACCTCCATGCACGTCAAGGCACAGCAGGTCACCAAGATCACCGCCTCCGACACCCGCATCATCACCATGCTGCAGACGCTGTTCTGGATCGTCTCGCTGGTGGTGCTGGTGCTGACGCTCGTCGGCGTCGGCACCACAATCAGCTCGATCGTCTCGCAGCGACGCAACGAGATTGGCCTGCGCAAGGCCCTCGGTGCTAGCTCGCGTGCCATCGGCACCGAGTTCTACATCGAATCGTCGCTCTACGGCCTGATTGGCGGCCTCATCGGCACCGCAATCGGCTACGGACTCGCTAGTTGGCTGTGCGTGGCGGTGTTCGAACGCTCCATCGTATTCAACTGGTGGCTGGCCCTGATTTCCGTGCTGTTCAGCGCGCTGGTCGCCATCGTCGCCTCCATCCCGCCCGTCCACCGCGCCACCCGCATCGACCCCGCCGTCGTGCTTCGCGAAGAATAAAGAAAGAGAAACGTCATGCTACTTGAACTCGACCACATCTCGAAGATCTACGGCGACCTGCGTGCCGTGGACGACCTCAATCTGACCGTGCCGGAAGGCGAATGGCTCGCCATCGTCGGCTCCTCCGGCTCAGGCAAGACCACGCTGATGAACATGATTGGCTGCATGGACACGCCCTCCAAGGGCTCCGTGAAGCTGGAAGGCCGCAAGCTGGAGGACCTGAACGCCACGCAGCTGGCCGACGTGCGCAAGAACCTCATCGGACTGGTGTTCCAGAAGTTCTATCTGGTGCCGCACCTGACCGCCGTGGAAAACGTGATGGTGGCCCAGTACTACCATTCGGTGGTCGATGAGAAGCAGGCCATGGAGGCGCTGGAAAAGGTCGGCCTGAAGGACCGCGCCCACCACCTGCCCGGCCAGCTCTCCGGCGGCGAGCAGCAGCGCGTGTGCGTGGCCCGCGCGCTGATCAACGACCCGAAGCTGATTCTGGCCGATGAGCCCACCGGCAACCTCGACGAGAAGAACGAGAAAATCGTGCTCGACCTGTTCCGCAAGCTGCACGAGCAGGGCACCACGATTATCGTGGTCACCCACGATGCGCTGGTCGCCAGCTGCGCGCAGCGCGAGATCATGCTCAACCATGGCGTGCTCGTCGGTGAGAAGTGGAATGACGAGGATGCGCGCAAGGCCTACGAGGCGGCCGGCGGCAAGCCCGCCTCCACGGGTGCACAGGTCGAGGGCGCGCAGAACGGCGAGACCGCCATTGGTTTCACTGACCCCACCAAGGCCGCGAAAACCGGCGGCGAGGAGTAGGGCCGTCAGGGGCATCGAGCAGTATGTGAGGAATACATGGCAAGCTGATGGTCTCTCCCCCAGTCAGCTTCGCTGACAGCCCCCTCGTCAGAGGGGGGCTTAAGGAGCGTGAATATGACCGAAAAGAGTACGTTGAAGAAATCCGCGACATTGGCGGCGGCCGGACTGGTCGTGGCTGGCACGCTGCTGGCCGGATGCGGCGAATCCAAGGCCGCGCCGATGGACGATGCGTACGCCGGCAACTCGGGCGAGACCGAGAAGTCGCAGGAAGAGCAGTCGCAATCCCAGTCGAACGGCTCCGATAGCTCCGACGGCTCCGATTCCAGCTCGTCGCACAACGACCCGTCCACCACCACGTCCGACAAGAAGGACACCGGCAACTACAAGGACGGCAACTACTCGATCAACGGCCAGTACGGCCCGGTAGGCGAGGATTCCATCGACGTCCATCTGACCATCAAGGACGGCAACGTCGAGACCGTCAATATCATTGGGCACCCGTTCACCACGATTTCCAAGAACCATCAGGACGACTTCGCCAAAGCCATTAACGGCGTGGTGGACGGCAAACCTCTGAAGGGTCTCAAAGTGGACAAGGTCGCCGGCGCCAGCTGGACCTCCGACGCCTTCAACAAAGCCCTCGAAGTCGCCCGCCAGGAGGCTTCGATTCAGGAGTAAGACCGCTACTTCAGCAATGCTGGCCACAGCAGATCGGCCATGCGCGAGGCCCAGGCGGTGTCGTCGTCCATTGCTTTGCCCTCGATGGCCTCATACGCCACCAAAGATCCGATAATCGTGGACAACAGCAACTTCTCGTCAACGTCCTCGCGAAACACGCCCTGCGCGACTCCCTGCTTGAGGAACGCCCCCACACGCTCCAGCCACGGGGTCACCACTTGGTCGACGATGTGCTGGAAGAACTCGGCCTCGCTGGACAATACAATGCCCACGCGCTTGACGTCGATGTCGTTGTCGCGCACCCAATCGACCAATCGCTGCAATAGTTGCGTGAAATGCTCACGCGTGGGGCTGGGCACTGGGTCGGAATCCGGGATGGCCAGATACATCGCGCTGATCTCGTGCAGCAGCTCGTCGGCATTATGATATCGGCGGTAAATCGTGGTTTTGGCCACACCGGAGCGCCGGGCCACCTCCTCGATGGTCACGCCGCTGATGCCGCGGTCCACCGCAATCTGCAGCGTGGCTCGCATGAGCTTGCGATCCGTCGCCTCGCGCGTGCGCTCACCGCGCGGTGTCGCCGTCGTGTCTGTCATCTCCGTCATCTCTTCTCTTCGAAATATGCTCCCGTACGCTCCCGCTGGCGAGAGCTGGCTGGCAAAGCCAGACTGAGGGTGGTAAGTCCATGCCGTTTGTAGGCAACTCCCGGATAATACCTACTAGCTCAGCACTTTAGTGCTCTCGACTTGGGCTACATACCACTGGTTGAACCGCACCAGTGGCTTCCTGAGCAACAGCCCAAGCAACAGTAGCGGCGGCACGAATGCCAGCAGCATTCCGGCGGCCCGCCAGTAATCCATGTCGTAGATGCCGGCGATGGCCGCACGCATCATCGTCACCGCATGGGTGAGCGGCAAGAGCGGACTGACTTTGGCGATGAAGTCGGGCAACATCTGCACCGGGTAGGCAGCGTTCGCACCCGAAATCTGCACGATGAGCATAAGCACGCCGATTGCCTTACCCACATTGCCGAAACTCACCACCATCGTATAGGTGAAGAACGAGAACACCAGCGAGGCCAGCCATCCAGACAACATAAACAGCAGCGGATGCACGGCCTGCACGCGCAGGAACAGCAAATCGCCACCGAGCGACACCGTGGATTGCAGCAGCGCAATCAGCGCGAACACCCCGTAATGCCCAAGGAAGAGCCGATGCGGCCGCGGATCGCCCAATGCTTTGCGCGTCCGGCGAGACACGGTGGTTTTCAGCGTCACCACCATCAGCAGCGCGCCCACCCACAGCGGCAGCAGCGTGTAGAACGGTGCCATCGACGAACCGAAATTCGCCACCGGGAATACGGCCTTGCGCCTGAGCTGCACCGGTGCGGCCAACGTACTGGCCAGCGTTTCGGGATCATTGCCCAGCACCTCTTTGACCATGCCCATATCGCCACTGTTTAGTGCGTCGCTCAGTGTGCTGTTGAACGAAGCCAGTTCGGCGCCGGCGGAACGCAGTTTGCCGGACACCTTGTCCAAGGTAGTGCGAGCGTCGCTGAGCATATCGCTGGCGTCGTCGGAAGTCCCTTTCAGGTCGCCGAGCGTGGAGTCCAACTGGGTGGCGCCGGAACTCAGTATGCCGGAGGCGTCAGAGACGGTGGACGACAGGGAGTCGATTTGCGGTTTCACCGTGGCCGAGAAATCTGACTTGATATTGGCAATACTGTTCTGCGCTTGATCAGCCAGATTCTTGACCTGCGCATGCTGATCCTGCGCGTCCTGATTGCCTTGGCGAATATCGGTCGCCGCCGTATTCAGCGCTTGCCGCAGCCTGTTTTGTCGTGCGATTGAACGGTCAATCGCCGTGATGATGGATGAGTCGTTGCCCAGTATGCCGGCCAACGTGTTGCGAATTTCAGTGTATTTCTCCGTCTGCTTGCCAATGGCCGTGGCTTGACGGTCCAATTCGTCGGCGACCGTGGTGGCACCATCATTCGCGTCGGAATACAGCTTGTCTATGGAATCGGACACCGCGCCGAAACTGGAGGCGCTCGCGTCCAGTGCGCTGCTCATCGCGTCAGCGGTGGTGCCCAGGGCTCCGGCCACGTCGGTGACTTCCTGTTTGGCGCTGGCAAGATCCTTGCCGCCTTGTTTGGCGGCAGAGGAAACCTGAGTGATTAGTGAGTTCGAGGTGTCGAGCAAGGCGCCGGCCGTATCGGTCAATGCGCTGTATGTGCCAAGCAGATCCGCAGTATCGTCAAGCTGTGTGGCGAAATTGGCGATGTTGGCGTTGAAGGTATTCAGTTGCTCTTTGGCCTCGGGCTTGGACAGCTGATCGGCCAGCGAAGACGCGATTTCCAGCCCGGCCGAAGTGATGGTCTTAGCGAACGTGGTGTTGATTTCCGCCGCAACCTCATCCGTGCCCTCGTTGAGCAGATTCGGTGCCAGCGCGTTCTTCTTCTCGTTGCGGTAATAGGTCAGTTCGGCATGCTGCACGTCGTCGGAGAAGAAGGTCATCATGTCTTTGCTGAACGACTTCGGAATTACGATGGCCGCGTAGTATTTGCCGGATCGTGCGCCCTCGACGGCATCGGCTTTGGACGTGATCGTCCAATCGAGCTGACTGTTGGCGCGCAGCGCGTTCACCACCTGATCGCCGACCGTGACTTTCACCGGGATCAGGTCGGAACGATACCCCTCATCCACATTCGCCACCGCGAATTTCAGGTTCTTCATATTCGAGAACGGGTCCCAGCATGCGGCCACGTTGAACCAGGTGAACAGGCCGGGAATCATCACCAAGCCGATCACGATGATGATGGAGACCACGTTGCTGGTCAGGCGTTTGATGTCGCCGGTAAACAGTTTCCACATGGTGTTCATCGTGCGTGCCTGCCTTCCTTGGTCGGCGGAATAGTGGGGATGATTGCGGTAACAGCGGCGCTCGGGTCCGCTTCTTCGTGGCGTTCGGCGGAGGTGTCGCGACGCTTGGCCTTATGCCCGTACAGCATGGCGCGGATCGACTCGTCGGAGAGGCTGCCGAGCTCGGTTTGGCGGCGGATGGAATCGCGCATGAATTCCACGACCATCAGGAAGCCCATGATGATGAGCACCCATGCCAGCCATGTGCCCATGACTACGATTTTCTCGCTGGTGGTCAGCGCAAACACGATAATGAGCGCGGCCGGCACCACGAATCCGGCAATAAGCGCACCCAGCAGCAGCCGGGGATAACGGTAGGCGAATTTGGCGGCCCGACGTTCGATGGCATGACGGTATTCGTCGTGGTCGGCCAGTGCTGCAATGGCCTGAGTGACACGGTATTCGCTGCCGGGCAGATGCACCGGCTCGCCGATAATCATGTCGCTTTCCTTGATTTCCCGCGCGAACAGGCGGTTGAGATTGGCCAGTTTCGGCCGGGCGCCGAGGCCAAGCGCAAAGGCCAGAACCACGAAAACCAGCAATTTGCCGATATAGGCGAACCAGAGGCCGTCGTAGAAGCCGCCGATGGTTTCACGCATCGCGTCAATCGAATAGGTGAACGGCAGCAGCGGGTAGATGGCGCGGAAGAACGCGGGCATCATTTCAATCGGGTACAGGCCGGAGGCGCCCGGCACCTGCAGAATGACCAGCGCCACGCATACGCCTTTGCCCACGTGCATGAACGTGGTGGAGAGGGCGAAAATCACCGACATATACACCAGTGAGGTGATGACGCAGGTGAGCAGAAACACTGGGGCGCTCGCGCATTGAATGCCGATGACAAGATCGCCGATGGCCGTGACCAGGCCTTGGACGGCAGCCAGCGTGGCCAGTAGCAGGAAGCGACCGAGATAGCCTTGGGTTGGTGTGAGATCGTCGATGCCCTCATCATCGGTTTCGAGTTTGGGAATGACCACGAGCACGAACGCGCCCACCCACAAAGACAGGGTGGTGAACAGCGGTGCCATGCCGGAACCATAGGAGGCGACCGGATAGACGGCCTGTTCGCTGATAACAGTGGGGGAGAGCATGAAGTCGGCGATTGTGGCGGCATCCAGTTTGCCGTCGGTGCCGATCAGGGAACTGAGTGAACTGGAGATGCTCAGGGCTTTGATGTCGGTGACCAGCGTATCGAGCTTGGTTTGTACGCCGGCCAGCGCCTTATCGGTGTCGCGCAGCGCGGTCACCGTGGTGGAGGCTGCTTTGTCGAGTTGGTCGAGGGTATGCTTCGACTGATCGATGAGTGAGCCTTGCGACGTGATGCCGGTCGACAGAGTGCTGGCGGTCGAGCTGAGGGCGTTGAGACCGGTGTTGAGCTGAGGAATGGCGCCGGAGGTGATGGTGCCGCGAGCGGTATTGGCCTCGCGCACCGTGGTTTGGGTGGCGGTATTGAGATGCTGCGCCAATCCGGCGGTGTCTGTGGAGGCATTGCCGATAGTGGTGTTCAGGCTATCGAGGTTGCCCAGTGCGCCGGCAAGCTCGCTATTGCGGCTTTCCAGTGTGGCAATGGCGGATTGCAGCGGTTCTCGATTGGCGTTCGGCAGCCCTTTGAGTTGGTCGATGATGTCGGCGTTCGCTTGGTTGATGTCTTCCGCCGTATTGATCAGTCCGCCTACCTGCTGATTGGCGGCGCTGATGGTTCCGGTTACCGTGCCCACGCTTTGGTTGGCCTGTGCTGCGGCTTGGCTCAGCAGGCTTGAGCCTTGGTCAAGCGCTTCGGACGTGGAGGTGACGAAGCCGTTCAGACTGGTCTGGGTAGTGCCGATCAGGGTGGAGACGCCGGCCAGACCTTCTGCAGTGTCGATGCCAAGTGTGCGCGCGTCGTCCAGCGCCTGACGTGCGGTGCGTGTCTGCTCTGGGGTGTCGGTGAGTTTGGTGGTGAGCTTGGCGATGGTGCTGCGTGTGTGCTGCACATCGTCGGAGGCCTTGGCAAGGGCCGTGAGGGCCTTGGCTTTGGTGGTGTCTTCGGTACTGATGGCTTTGCCGTCAACCGTATTGATGACTTCGGTAAGTACTTCGGATACGGTGGAGACGAATGTGGAATTGACCGTGCGGTCCACAGTGGACGCGCCGACGTCGGTGACTTTGGGGGCGATGGCGCTGGCTTTTTCGTTGACGTAATACTCCAGAGTGGGCCGACTCTTGCCGCCGGTCACCACGCCGGCGAGATCGTCGGAAAAGTCTTTGGGAATGATGATGGCTGCGTATGCCTTGCCGGATTCCACTTGGTCCATGGCCTCGGCTTCGGTGACGAAGGTCCAGCCGAGCTGGTCGTTGCTTCTCATCTGCTTGACGATTTGATCGCCGAGGTTCTGCTTGCCGATGAGCGCGTTGTCGGTGCCGTCGTCATTGTTGGCGATGGCGACGGTGATGCCTTTGGTATTGCCGTACGGGTCCCAGAAGCCGACGATGTTGTACCACGAATACAGTGGCGGGATGAACACCATGCCGAACAGGATCACCCATGCGGCCGGCACCTTGAACAGGCGCAGGAAGTCGCGTCTGAGGACCTTGAAGATATTGCCCACTGATACCTCCGGAGCTTGGTGTTGCTTGGTTGCTACGTTTTCCGTAGCGATACGTTAATCGTAGCGCTACGTTTGTAGTAGCGTAATACGGCTGCCGGAGATTAATGGGGTGATTGATGATGTTTTTGGCGGAATAACGCTGCTGCCCAGCGGCTTATCGTGTGTCGCTGGGCAGAGCGAAAGGCGTTCTGGAACTTATTGACAAGATTTCTGGATGGTTTTTGGACGTTTCCTGAACGCGATGGATAGGCTCGGTGCTCGGCAATGTAGACAGACATGTACCGACCGCCCATCAAGTTCAGCAAAACCGCAATCGGGTGATAGGGTGAGGGGACGCTATGTGGGGAGGAAACCATGGTTGAATTCAAGGACGATGGCACGGCCACTACCCCCGGCAAGCCGCGGGAGAACCGTGACGCCGAGTCCGCAGTCGTGGCCGATCTGGTGGCCGTCGAACTGGACGACGCCGGCTTGAACCTGAACGCCAAGCGATTACCGATTCTGGCGCGCATCTATGGCGCGGTCGTGCTGCTGGACGGACTCGCCACATTGCCGATTATGGTGATTTCCATCCTCTATGCCGTGCGCGAGATTCTGGATGGTCATGTGCACGTCGATGCGATGAGCCTGACCTTCATCCTGTCCGCGATTCATGCGGTGGTGCTGGTAGTCAGTGCCGCATGCCTGATTGTGCTCGGCGTGATGCTGCTGCGCAATCATCGCCGGTATGCCGCGCGCTGGACCTACGTGCTGATGCCGTTGACGTTGGCCGACGGCATGCTGTCGCTGGCCCTGACCGGCCTTGGCTTCAACCTGCTGCTGCCGCTGATTCAGATGATTATTCTCGTCGTGATTTCGGTGACCGCCGATCCCTCCCTGAGCGAGGAACGCCGTCTGCAGCGCGCGCTCAGGCGTATGGACGATCGCGATGATTATGAATCGGCTGTGGCGGCCGGCATGCTAGGCCGCGACCAGTCCGGCAAGGGCTATATTGCGCTGGACTTTTTCAATATCTTCTGGCTGTTTACCATCGCTTCGGTGGGTGGCCTGATTGTGGAGACGATCTACCATATGGCGCTGTATAACGGTGAACTTCAGGACCGCGCTGGTTTGCTGTGGGGCCCGTTCTCGCCGATTTACGGCTGTGGTGCGGTATTGGTAACCGTGTGCCTGAATCGTCTGTGGAAGGCGAATCCGTTCTTGATTTTCTGCGCTTCGGCGGTGATCGGCGGCGCGTTCGAATATTGCACCAGCTGGTTCATGGAAGCGGCGTTTGGTATTACCGCGTGGGATTACACCGGCCGTTGGCTGTCCATCGACGGACGTACTTCGGGCCAATTCATGTTCTTCTGGGGACTGATTGGTGTGGTGTGGATCAAGTGGCTGTTACCGCGACTGCTGGCTCTGATTAATCGCATTCCATGGAAAGTGCGGTATTCGCTGACTGCGGTATGCACGGTGCTGATGGTGATCGACATTGCCTTCACGCTGATGGCCTTGGATTGCTGGTATGGGCGCATGGCCGGCCAGCCGCAGGATTCACCGGTCGCGATGTGGTTCAGCGAACGCTACAGCGACGCTTACATGGCCAATCGCTTCCAGACCATGCATATCGACCCTTCCAAGGCCGGGCGTATGTGAATGGCCGGCAAGTAATTACGCTTCGCGGGCAGAAGGTGCGTAGAACCTAAGACAGCCCTCGCGTGTGGGTGGTAAGCGGGATACACTTTCAAGCGTTGAAGGAATGATTCCCTCCGCTGATGCGCTGTTTTGTGACGCGCGTGATGACGATGGGACAATCAAACGAAAGGCAAGGCACATGGCCGAAGCTACAGCAAACATTGGTGTGATTGGACTGGCCACGATGGGCTCCAATCTGGCGCGTAATCTGGCGCACCATGGCAACACGGTGGCGTTGTTCAACCGCCACTACTCGCGTACCGAGAAGCTCATGAACGAGCATGGCACCGAAGGCAACTTCGTGCCGGCCGAAACGCTCGAGGAATTCGCCGCGTCCCTGAAGCGTCCGCGTACCGCCATCATCATGGTCAAGGCCGGTGCTCCGACCGACGCGACCATCGCGCAGCTGGAAGAGGTGTTCGAACCGGGCGACATCATCGTCGACGGTGGCAACTCCTTCTTCAAGGACACCATCAAGCGTGAGAAGGAAGTACGTGCCAAGGGCTTCCACTTCGTGGGTTGCGGCGTGTCCGGTGGTGAGGAAGGCGCGCTCAACGGCCCGTCTCTGATGCCCGGTGGCACTGCGGAATCCTGGAAGACCTTGGGCCCGATTCTTCAGTCCATCGCCGCCAAGGTGAACGGCGAACCGTGCGTGACCCACATCGGCACCGATGGTGCCGGCCACTTTGTCAAGATGGTGCACAACGGCATCGAGTATGCCGATATGCAGGTGATTGGTGAGGCGTATGACATTCTGCGCCGTGGACTCGGCATGGATGCCGAGGAGATTGGCGACGTGTTCGCTGAATGGAACAAGGGCGACCTTGACTCCTACCTGATCGA
>OLAF01000371.1_pt1 | contig 11996 bp, 7 predicted proteins | sample 1608961 | NCBI WGS metagenome assembly OLAF01 (sample SAMN02674970, study PRJEB24791) | human gut metagenome, SKBSTL043 | isolation source: stool | host: Homo sapiens | place: USA | reverse complement strand
CGCCGGGGCATACTCCGCATCCACATCCAGCACTTTGTCAATATATTCGCTTGCCTTTTCAAAATCCTCATCTTCCAGATACAGATACACGCGCTTCATCAGATTGTCTGCTTTGCCGCTCTCCTGCACTTCCTGCACCACGGTTTTCTGCACTACCGTGTTGGGCGCACTGCTTGCCGTACCGCCCTTCCCGCACAGCTTCTCCACACCGCGCACAAGATCCTGCATCCAGCCCAGCTTCGCCATGTCCTGCGCCTGCAAGCCCTTGAACTCCTTGGGCATGTCGTACGCATCCAGCCCCTTGAAGCACGGAATCAGCACTTTCCGCTTGTCCGCCTTCATCATGCCGAGGAAGCGGCTCCACTCGTTCTTCACCCAAACCGCATCATAGTATTCGTACGTCGTCCCGAACGCCAGCATCACCTTCGCAGAGGACAGCGCCGCGTAGATGTACGGCTCGTACTGCGTGCCCAACTTGTCCTCCAGCGTAATCCGGCTGAAAAACACCTTCAAGCCCTTGGCGGTCAGCGCCTCGTAAACATCCTGCGCCAGCACGCTGTCCTCGGTGCAGCTGCCGTCCTCGGCGGTCTCCTTGTAGCAGATGAACACATCGTAGGGCGTTTCGTTCTGCACAATCGACAGAATATCCTTCTGGATGCGGTCGATGGTTTTCGCTTCCTCGCGGTAGACCTTCCGCGCGACGGGGTCGGCGTAGTCGCACGCCTGCTCGAAGTTGCTGTCCTCCATAATGGAGGTTGGCAGGGTGCGGTGGCAGGTGGGAATCTTGCTGCCGGTGGCGGGGTCGTCCACATACTCGATGCCGTACGCGCACAGGCACAGCCCCCAGTACGCTTCCGCCTCTTCGGGGAACTCCGCCACAATCTGCTCATAGACAGCGGATGCCTTGTCGAACTCGCTGTTCATGCGCAGGCGATTCGCGCGGTTGAACAGGTTGGTTTTCTTCTCACTGTCCGCGCTGGGGATGGTCTGCTTGCTGCCGCAGTATTCGCATTCGCAGACGGTGCTGCCCGGCTCAAAGGCAAGGTCCCCGCCGCACATTTTGCACTTGATAATCATGATTTATTTTCCCGCTTTCTCCTGTTTTGCAATCACTTTGCGCTGCGCCAGCGCCGCCATCAAACGTCTGATGGCTTCGGGATTCTTCCCCGCCGCCAGCGCATCCACCTGCGCCGCAATCTCCCCGTCGATGCTCGTGGGCATCGGGTCGGCGAAGCGAATTTCCTCCGCAAGGCGCTTCATGTCCGCATCCCCCGATGCGGCCAGCGCGTTCGCCTTCTGCCGGATGACCTTCCACGCGGCGGTGCTGTCCGCCATGTGCGCTTCGCTCTGCGATACCACCACGCGCGCGGCATCCTTCACCGTCAGGCAGATGCCCGTCACGGCGAAAATCAGCACCTCCGCCAGCACCGTCACCCACGCGGGGCAGAGCGCTGCCAGCCCCATCAGCGCAAAGCCGAGAACGGCCTGTACCGCCAGCGCCACCGCGCCCACCTTGAAAATCGGCCAGCCCAGGATCTTGCTTTCCAAACCATCCTTGCGGAACGCGGCATAGAACGTCCACGCCGCCAGCAGGAACATCAGCACGGTGCATCCCGCCGCAATCCACCACGATGCCGTCCGGCTGAACGGAATCAGCACCATCAGCACAAGTGCCACCACCAGAAGAATCCCCCAGATTGTCCATGCGTGCTTGCTCAGTTTCATTGCTTAGTCCTCCCGCTTCTTGCCGCAGTTCGGGCAGAATTTGCTGCTGATGTTCGCCTGTCCGCAGGCGCAGTTCCACGTTTCGGGCTTTTTCGCGCCGCAATTCGGGCAGAATTTGCTCGTGATGCCCGTCTGCCCGCATGCGCAGTCCCACGCTTCGGGCTTCTTCGCGCCGCATTCCGGGCAGAATTTGCTCGTGATGCCCGCCTTGCCGCAGGTGCACGTCCAGCCCTCGACTGCGGGAGCTTCCGGGGTCAAGGCGCTCTGCATCACCGGCTGAATCGCGTCCTTCGTCATGCCAATGACGCTGCCGACCGCGCCCAGCCCAACGCCTAACTGCATCGCGTCACTCGCCATGCCGCTGATGCCGCCCGCTGCGCCGCCGTTGCGCATGGCTTCCAGACCCACCTGACGGCTCGTCTCCTGCTGGTAGGTGTAGCCCTTCATGCGCATCTCCTGCGCCTCGGCTTCCGCCTGCATCCGGTAGATGTCCGCCTGCGCCTGACCCGCGATTCGCGCCGCGTCGGCATCGCCCTGCGCGGTGATGGTTTTCAGGCGGGCTTCCGTCTGCGCCTCCACTGCCTTGCGCTCGAACGCGGCTTCCGCCTCGGCTTTGCGGATTTCCTCGTCGCGCGTTTTCAGGTACAAATCCGCGTGCTGCTGCTTCATGCGGCGGAAATTCGGGTCATCGTCCGGCGTGACGATGTTGCTGACGTAAAATTCCGCCACTTCCAGCCCGTACGATGCCAGTTCCGCGTTGATGGCGTCGCGCAGACCGCGGCTGATGGTGTCGAGGTGCTCGTCCAGCTCCAGGACGGAAATGTGGTTGCTCTTGATGATTTTCGCCAGATTCGCCTTCACCTGCGTCATGATGAGCGTGCGGAAGTACCCCAGCCCGTTCTGGTCAAAGACTTCCTCCTGCTTCAGCCCCGCTGCCGTGCCGACGACGCGGATGAGCAGCCGCCGCGCGTCGCTGACCCGCAGGTTAAACGCGCCCGACGCCCCCAGTTCCACATGGATGCCCGTCACCGGGTCAAACATGCCGACTTTGCTCGGCGTGCCCCACTTGATGCCAAGCTGCGTCGTCAGGTTGACGAAGTAGACCTCCGCGCGGAAGGGCGTGCCCTGCGTCGGCAGCTGGTAAATGCTGTTCATTTTGGGGAGCGTGGCGGTTTCCAGCGTGTAGCGTCCCGCCGGAAAGGAATCCAGCGCTTCGCCGTTGCGGAAGAACACGGCTTCCTGACTTTCGTGCACAATCAGCTGCGTTCCCGTGGTGAAATCCGTCAGCGGGTGCTTCCACACAATCGTCTGATTGTCGCCCTCATAGCGGATGACCGCCGGAATGCCCTCCGCGCGCACCTGCGCCTTCTTCACCTCCGCCTGTACGTCGTTCACCGCACCGCAGACGGGGCAGTCCACCTCATCCACCGTGCTGTCCGCGTTCAGCTGGCAGCCGCACCGATGGCAGCGGAACGACACGGCTTCCCCCACCATCAGCGCCGACTGGCACACCGGGCAGCGGGCATCCACCCCGTCGGCCTGATCGAAAACGACCTGATTGCCGCAGGACGGGCACTTGCGGCTGGCTAACCTTTCGGTTTTGACATCAATGATATTGCCGCACGCGCAGCGGACGCGGCGGCTTGCGAACAGACCCGTGCTGGCCTGCACATACTGGTGGCAGACGGGGCAGGCGATAACGAATTTACTCATAACGGCAGTTCCTCCTCTATCCCATTCCTCATGTTGGAAATTGCGCATGTGAAAGGAAATCATTCCACTTTGATTATACTGCATAGGTGCACGCTTTGCAAGGGGGTACAGGGGGGTTGGCGACTTTTATGCACGGATGTGACAAAAATAAGGCGGCTGATGATTGCAACGAAAAAAGCTCCGGCGCGGAATCTCTGATGGGCAGGGGCGCGCCGAAGCCTTTGCTTTCGGATGATATTTCAGCTTATGTGGATAGCGCGATTACTTCATTGGCAGACGTGCAGCCTTCCTCTTTTTCTTCAGAATAGCTGGTTTTTGATTTTTTCCATTTTATCCCGAATATCTTGCATTGCGGCATTATAGAACATCTTTTGATTGTCTTCTTTTAAATCCGTGCCCGTTATACACTGAATGTTGTAGGCTTTCATCATGTAGATTTTTTGCGTGTCGTTTGATTTAAACTCATAAAAATAGATTTTCGTATCGGGAAAATTCCGCTTCTTGCAGCAAGCCAGATACCACAAATCGGATTCGCACAAATACATGCCAAAGCCCAAGATATACACATCACTTGTCAGAAATATGTCAATCCAGTTGTTTGCTTGAAAAGTGCTATCTTCTTTCATGGATTTAACTCTTCTAACAGTGAGCGCTGCACAATCTTGAATTTCACGCAGCTGCTTTGCATAATAATAATGCCCCATCATCATTGTACTTGGCTTTGCAGCATCACCGTGTATATGCCAAATTCTTTTCCCGTTTTTTAACTGATGATACTGATATGTGCGAAACTTTTCTTCACTCGAACCCAGCTCTTTCGTTTTCTTCAGTGAATGGCTATATGCTCCCTTGGACTGCTTCATGCCGTCTGCAATTTCCAACTCAAAGCTATAATTTGCAGTGAGAATATCATCCATAGGCAAATCAAAGAATTTTCTCAAAAAAACATTCTTTTCCTCATCGTTGTTTTCCTTAAGAAGTTTAGACGCAAGCTCTTCCATCCGTTCATCGACATGATCATTGGTAGCAACAACAATTTGCATTGTGGCAGGCATATTTTCAATGTCGCTGTATTTATAAGTAGATTTAGATGTTTCTAATTCATCATTGATGAGTTCTTTCCACGACTTTTCCTCAAACAAGCGGTTGATTCCATTGCCCAGTAACAAGCATTGTGGCGTTGGCTTCAGCGAGTATGCAGGAATCGACAATAGCATATATATCCACCCTTTCAATTGACTGTTCTTGTTGTATTGTACATTGTGGTCAAGAGGGGGAACATTGGCTTTTTCCTTTGCCGCTGTTCCCCCGCCCAAACGCACACTAATCGGATTGAAGATTAGAAGATTTTAGATTCAAGATTCACCCACAAAGCGGGGCGGACAGAACCGGAGTCACTGTCGACATAGTTGAAGTCGAGAGAACCGACGAAGTACACGATCGCGGCATAGTCCTGATAAGTGCCGGGCGACCGCAGCCACCACCACCCGGCATAAGTGCTGTCAGTAGTCTTATTGGAATAACTTGTCCATGCCCCCTGTGCAATTGCATACGCCGTCGGTGCTACGCGCGACTTCGTGTTGCTGCTGTTGTCATACGTTACACCAAAATACTTGTTGGCTTCCGCATAACTCAGCAGAAACACCTTATCCTGCGTGTTATTGCCGCTGCTCGTACTCCATCCGCTGTAACACTGGTTCTTGCTGTTATCCACGTTCGTTGTCAGAATTGCCGCCTGTTCGGCACTGCTGAACGCCTTGTTGTAGAACGTGCCGTTCAGCCATGTCCGCAAGGTGCAAGTCTCCCAAGTAACGCTGGTATAGTCTGTGTTATATGGCTGTGCATCCAGCCCGTAGCGGCTAATCAGTAATGCCTTGTTGCCATTCCGCGCCAGCACAAGCCACTCAATCGGTGTCATATCTTCTCCGGCAGTGGTTTGTGGGTATTCACCGAAAGTAACGTAGTTGCCTACTGTAAATTGGGCTTCACGTGCTTCTAATGCTTTTTTCGCCGCCACGATATTATCATCTTCTATCAGCAGTTTATCAACATCTTTGTAACCTGTAAGCGTCACATAAATGGCATACGCTTCATCATATCGTGCCGCAGCGTTTAGATTGTTCGCCTGCTGATACTTCGTTTCCGAAAGTTGCTGTGCCGCGTCGCTATAATCCCCCAACTCCGCAAACGCTGCAATTGCATCGTCATACTGCCCTGCTTCGCGCAACGCCAACGCCTGCTGATACTTTGTTTCTGAAAGTTGCTGTGCCGCGTCGCTATAATCCCCCAACTCCGCAAACGCTGCAATTGCATCGTCATACTGCCCTGCTTCGCGCAACGCCAACGCCTGCTGATACTTGTTGTTGGGGATAATCACATTCGGAATGCACCAAGCAATAGCGCACGCAATCATCACAACAACAACCGCCGCAATCGTCAGCGTTTTCTTCCTGCGCGCGCTTTCCTGCCGCTGCTTCTCTTCCGCGTTCTCGCACTCCTTACGCCGCTGCTCGGCTTGCTTCCGCAGCTCCTCCACGTCGCGGTAGCCGTTCAGCCCCTCGCGTGCCAGCATCCTAATTGCCTTTTCCCACTTAAAGCTGAAGTTTCCTTTTTCAGCTTCCTGCATTGCCTCCACAGCATCATTGTAGGCGTTTTCGCGGGTTGTCTCTGCGTCCTGCAAACACTGCTCCGCCCGCTGCTTCGCGTCCTTGTAGCCCGGAATCTGCCCAAACTGCTTGGCAAGCGCTTCCAAATCCGCCGCATCCGTCAAGTTGGGCATTCCGATTTCCATTCTTCTTCGGCTTGCCTTTTCGTAAATCGCTTTCAGCCGCGCCTGTTCCGCCAGCACAAGGCATTTTTGCGCACACGCACTGCCTTCCGAATCGCCAATCGCCGCAAACATCCCCGCCGCCGTTTTCAACTGTTGCTCACTAACGTCGCCGGGTTCGCCTCTGCTTACCGCCTTCTGGAATATGCTTGAATTCTGCTGACCATCTCGGCGGCGGCTGCCATTCGCACGGCAGCCGTTGGAGCACTGGCAGCTGGTCTTATAGTTCGCCAATTCACGTTCAAGCTGCTCGCGGTTCACTTTGGGATTCACCGCCATCTCAACAGCGCAGTCAAACGCATAGTCGCGAATCTGCGCCGCCACACGCGGCTTCACCTTCTCGATGTAGCCCGCATAAATCGCCCGTTGCTTGCTGTCCGCAAAGCGCAGCGCCTTCTGCCAATCGGAATTATCCTCATACAGGAAGGGCGCATCCGCCAGCCCCGATTCCTTGCGGATGCGGAAGGCAACGCACACCTTCGCCGCGTAGGCAGGAGCGTATTTGGGATCAATATCCAGCACACGCTCGATATACTCCTCCGCGCTGTCAAAATCGCCGTCCTCCATGAACAGGTATGTGCGCTCCATCAGGCTGTTAATCCCCGGTGTCATGCCGCCCGCGGCGGTCTGTACCACCTGCCGAACCGCCCCGGATGCTTCCGCCTGATTGCCCGCATTCATCACCTTCTGCACCCCGCGCAGCAAGTCCTGCATGAAGCCGATTTTGCTCATGTCCTGACTTTGCAGCATCGACAGTTCTTCCGGCAGGTCGTACGGATCCATATCCCGATAGCACGGAATCAGCAGCCGCTTGTGGTCGTGCTTCATCAGCGACAGATAGCGGCTCCACTCGTTTTTCACCCACACGGCGTTAAAGTACTCCGGACGGCTGCCGATAACGACCATCACCTTCGCGCTGTTTAGCGCCGCGAAGATGTACGGCTCGTACTGCTGCCCAAGCTTGTCCTCCAGCGTGATGCGGCTGAAGAACACCTTCAAGCCCTGCTCGGTCAGCCCATAATAGACATCCTGCGCCCATTGGCTGTCGCGCGTCCGCTGACCGTTCTCGTCCGTCTCCTTGTAGCAAATGAACACGTCATACGGCTTCTCGTTGGCGGAAATTGCCAGAATCCCCTTCTGGATTTCTGCAATCCGCGCCGCTTCCTCCTGATAGATGCGGCGGCTCTCCTCATCCGGCGCATTCTCCACCGCCGCGAGATAATCCTCGTCCGTCAGAATCGACGCCACCTGCACGCGATGGCACGTTGGGATTCGCTGATGCGTTGCCGGATCTTCAACGTACTCAATGCCGAATCGGCTGATGACCGCGCCCCAGTGCGCCTCGGCATCCGTGTCGTCCTGCTCCAGAATTTTCTCGTACGCCGCAACCGCCTTGTCGAACTCTCACTGCCGCCGGAAGTGATTCGCGCGGTTGTAGCGATTCAGCTTGTTCTCGTCCTCCGCCTGCGGAATCGTCGATGTGCTGCCGCAGTACTCGCACGTCCCATACGTCGCGCCCGGAATGAAGTCAATGTCCCCGCCGCACATCTTGCACTTAATAATCATGGTGCGCCCCCCTCCTGATAGCATCGCCTAAAATGGCATAATTCGTTACGTCGTGTGTATTTTACCACACTTACAGACATTCGGCAAGGTGAAATGTCGAATTTTGTGGAGAATGCTTTCCTCGCTTGAAATGCAAAAGCCCGCCTTATAATATAAAGAACCCAACCGTGCCATCTTCTGTCCTCCCAATCAGCGCAGCCCTGTCAAGCAGAAGATTGCGCATAGCACAAGAAGTCTCAGGCAATAATGTGCATTGATGGCATGCGGCATAGTTAAGCCCATATAACCCCTGTCCATTGATACCCGTTGATGTCATGCAAAGCGGGTCGCCAGAGGACCATTCCGCCTCATCAAGCAAGTCATCAATTATCTTCTCCAAATACTCCGATTTAGCCTGCGCAGCAAGACCGCCAAGGCTGCCCTCCACATCAGAAGAAGCTGTGTAAATTAAAATCCCTGCCATATTCTCGCCGCTGGGATATGTTGAATAAATTCTTTCTTTCAGTGATGCCGATTGATAACCGCACATTTTTGCAAGCGAACGAATCAATAAGTGCGAAAAAGTATGAAGCAGCACATACCTTGGCGAAGCATTTTCACAGTGGATTTTGTTTTCTTGAATCCGCTCCATCATTAACTGGTAGATATGCTGGTTTTGCTTTTCCCAATCTGAAACTCTCTCTTCATTTAACCGAATAAAAATTCCCTCACCATGCATATCAATTGCCGGAAGCCATTGTTGCTGCTTTCGTGAAATAATTGGTGCTAAGCAAGGGCTATTCATGTCTCCATCCCAGCCTTGCAAACGTGTAAATCCAACCATTGTCACAATTTCTGTCAGGCAATCAACTGCCGTGACACTATCCAGCAGCATATGATACTTTTTCGGAGGAGAAATTCGTCTGGAACTGAAATCCGCATTTTCATCTTCCGTTTCTTCACAAAGTGCGCGGTATTCTTCCTCATATAGTTCTCTGAGCGACGCAGGATGCGGCTTGTTCTGTTCTGTGCACAGCACGCGGTAAGCATCCAGAATCTGTTTGTTTGAGATTTTCGGAAGATACGGGTGGATTTTTCGTTCTATATAGGATTGCAGCGCTTCATCACTCTTTCCTTCCATCGCATCGAGATGTCGAAATAGAATTTTGTTGACCTGTGTACTCCACGGTGGAATGTTCAGCGCGCTAATATTTACGGGCATATAGACACCAGCGGATGTTCTCATTCGAGCAACAGCATTCTCTGTGCATGGCGAATCAGCGTCGTGTTCCAACCACGGTTGGCGGCCAGCGCATTTATACACGGCTGCTAATGCCCCTGGAACGAACGCTTCTTGCATACTGCGTGTTTTTCCACACAGTTCACAGGATACCATCAGACTGCCCAAGTTTGTTCGCCCATTAATATTGAACAGCTTTAATCGTTCAGGTTCCCCTCCCTGATTTTTTTCACACGCGGCACCTCGGTGAACCCATCGTGAATACGGAAAGTCGTCGATATGACCATGACGGCATGCAACAATAAAACGTGAAGGAACCAATCTATGGTTTCATTCTGGACAGCGCAGTTCTCCTTTCTGCAAGCCAGCCAGCTGCTTGTCCTTCCACAGATATGTACATGCTGGACAATACAAAATTTCAGGGAAACGATATGCACGAATGTCACGACTATACGATTTTTCATAGATTGCTCGATTTTTCTTATCATACTTAGGCTTTACGAAGTAAGCACGCTGTAGCAGCTTTTCCAAGCTGTGACAGTATAAGATTCGTGGGTCATCTCCATCCGCCGGTTTCCAGTCATCAGCTCCACCAATAATAGCGGTTTCTTCTTTGAAATCGACTATTGTCCCCACACCATAAGAAGTTATTAGCTGCGAAGTTCGCAGTTCGCCTAACTCATGCGATTTGCAGGGTGCTTCCTGTCCGGGTAAAAATACCGGATAAAAGGAATCATCAGAAAGCAAAACGCCAAAAGCGCTGCAAAGCTTATAGACCGGCTCTTTCTCGCACAAAATTGCTGCTCCGCCAGCCACAGACCATTGTACACGCTCCGGGCGGCAAACGGCAAGGTGATACTCTTCCCCTATCTCTTCGATACGTTGGTAAATCGCCTGCATTTCACAACTTCCGCCCACCATTAAGATGGCATCCATCTGCCCCAGCGCGACCCCTGCTTTATCCGCTGCCGAAAAAAGCAGCTGAATTGCTTCGTTGACTTTTGCATCAATCAGCTTTGAAAATTCATCCAATGTCACATTTTCTCGCACAGTGGGTCTTCCCGCGTATTTTATCAGCATCACAGGCGCAGATTCATCGGAGGACAAGCGTTTTTTTGCTGCCTCTGCACGGTCAAGAAGGCCGTCGCGTTCTTTCGGGGATAAGTCATCAAAAGGACATGCCGTCGATACCTGCCGCATAATTTTCGCATGGATATGGCGTGCGAGCATCTGGTCAATATCATTGCCGCCAAGACGCATCCCTGCAACTGCAAGTTCTGATACTTCTCTGTTCTCGATAGAAATCAAGCTGATGTCCAGTGTGCCGCCGCCCCAGTCGAAAACAGCGACATTGCTTGCCCCAGCCAATTCATCCCGACATTTAACATACGCTGCCGTTGGCTCGCTCACAAACGACTTGATACATATTCCTGCCCTATGTGCCGCCTCACGCAAATCAGCGCGCTGCTCGGATGAGAAGTCAACAGGAATTGCCATGACTGCCTCATTCATGGCACAGCCAGCCATTTTCTCTACACGCTCCTTGATATAGGCAAGGAACAACGCAGTTAGGCACCTTGCAAATTTCATGCAAGAAGCAAGGCGAAGCTGATTTAGCAATTGACCTGAATGCACTTCAAGAGGTATAATAGAGTTAGTGCCGCATCATGTGTGGTCGCACTGTGTGTGATATACTGGAGGACATGCACCATGATTAACCTTCGCAAGTTAGAAAGCGAGCTGTGGGAATCCGCCGATCTGCTCCGAGCAGAGAGCAAGCTGACCAGTCAGGAATACTGTATGCCCGTGCTGGGCTTGATTTTCCTGCGCTATGCGTATAGCCGCTTCCGCTATGTGGAAGCCGAGATTATGAAAGACCGCCCGGTTCGCAACGGGCGTGTACTGCCGGTGGAATCCATCGACTTCCAGCAGAAAAGCGCTATCTTTCTGCCGGAAGAAGCACGCTATGAATATCTGCTGAACTTGGAAGCGGGTAAAGTCAACATCGGCGAAAAGGTCAACCACGCCATGACGCTGATAGAAACAGAAAGCCCTCAGCTGAGCGGCGTGCTGCCCAAGACCTACACGTCTTTCAAGAACGAACTCTTGTGGGAATTGCTGCGCATCTTCAACAACAGCGCCCTAAACGACATTCAGGACGACATCATCGGGCGCATTTATGAGTACTTTCTCAACAAGTTTGCCCCGGCGGTGGCCTCGGATGACGGCGTTTTCTTCACGCCCAAATCGCTGGTGCGCATGATTGTGAACATCATCGAGCCCAAACGCGGTATTGTGCTGGATCCCGCTTGCGGCAGCGGCGGCATGTTCGTTTCCTCTGCGGACTTCACTGAGCAGTACGGCGCGAACGCGAATATGGCCATGACCTTCTACGGTCAAGAGAAGGTGGAATACAATTCCAAGTTGTGCCTGATGAACATGGCAGTACATGGGCTGAATGCGCAAATCGTTTCCGGGGACGATGCGAACAGCTTCTATCACGACCATTTTGGTCTGGAGGGCAAGTGCGACTTTGTGATGGCGAATCCGCCTTTCAATGTGGACAAAGTAAAGGATACCCCTCATAATTGCGCCAAAACCAGCCGTGTCATCTTCGGCGACCCAAAGTTTCGAGAAAAAGCGCAATTCAAGCGCATGTTTGCACGAGAAATAAACCTCGTTACGCAACCTTCATTCGATTGCGATCAAGGTATAAATTCGCAAGTGCAAACAGTGTGCAGCAATGTTGATGCAGTTTTTCCCGTCCTCGGAATCGTGTTTTGCAAAAATGAAAGATTCTCTTTATCACGCAAAACACATGTTCCACTTTGGAACGAACCGAGGATTTCGCATGTTCGATTGCTTTGAGCAGCTCGAACTTTTCGCCGCTTGCTTTCTTCAGCTGCGACGGACGCTTGTTGATTTGATACCGGATAGGCTTTCCTT
>OLAF01000361.1_pt1 | contig 12131 bp, 9 predicted proteins | sample 1608961 | NCBI WGS metagenome assembly OLAF01 (sample SAMN02674970, study PRJEB24791) | human gut metagenome, SKBSTL043 | isolation source: stool | host: Homo sapiens | place: USA | reverse complement strand
CGAAGTCGGTTCCATCACCGACGTCACCCCGCAAGCCCACAACGGCGTTCGTCCTCCGAAGCGTCGTCGCGTCTGAGCACTCAGCAATACCAAATCCATCCAAAACCGCCTGACCGGTGAGTGCACCACCGAGTTCAAGCTGAAAGGATAACCACAGTGCTTATTGCACAGCGTCCGACTCTTACCGAGGAATCTCTGAATCCGCAGCGCTCCCGCTTCACCATCGAGCCGCTCGAGCCTGGCTTCGGCTACACGCTCGGCAACTCGCTGCGTCGCACGCTGCTGAGCTCCATCCCGGGTGCTGCCGTGACCTCCGTGCGTATTTCCGGTGCCCTGCATGAGTTCACCACTCTGCCAGGTGTCCAGGAAGACGTCACCGAGATCCTGCTGAACATCAAGGGCATCGTGCTCACCAGCGAATACGACGAGCCTGTGGTCATGTATCTGCGCAAGAGCGGCAAGGGCGAAGCCGTGGCTGGGGACATCACCCCGCCGGCCGGCGTCACCATTGCCAACCCGGAGCAGCACATCGCTACCCTCGCCGACGATGGCGAACTCGAGATCGAGTTCACTGTCGAGCGTGGCCGTGGCTATGTTCCTGCCCAGATGAACAAGCAGGACAACGATGAGATCGGCCGTATTCCGGTTGATTCCATCTACTCCCCGGTACTCAAGGTGAGCTACAAGGTCGAGGCCACCCGTGTGGAACAGCGCACGGACTTCGACAAGCTCATCCTGGACGTGGAGACCAAGCCCGCCATCTCCCCGCGTGACGCGGTGGCTTCCGCCGGTTCCACCTTGGTGGAGCTCTTCGGCCTGTGCCGTGAGCTCAACGCCCAGGCTGAAGGCGTCGAGGTCGGTCCGGCCCCGGTGGCCGAGGAGACCAACCCCGAGATGGCCGTTCCGATTGAGGACCTCAACCTGACGCAGCGTTCTTACAACTGCCTCAAGCGCGAGGGCATCCACACCATCGGTGAGCTTGTCTCCCACACCGAGCAGGACCTGCTCGACATCCGCAATTTCGGTATGAAGTCAATCGATGAGGTCAAGGAGAAGCTGCAGACCTTGGGCCTGAGCCTCAAGTCCTCGCCGATGGCCTTCGATACCAATAATCTCGAAGGTGGCACGTTCTTCTCGCCGGAAGACGAGTGATCTGCCTCTTTGACCAATCGTTCGTTCACTAGGCAAGCAGATGTTCGGGCATATGCCCACCTGCTTGCCTGAAGAACGGACATATAAGGAGTAAACCCAATGCCTACACCTAAGAAGGGCCCGCGTCTGGCTTCCAGCCCCGCACACGAGCGCCTCATGCTGGCAAACATGGCGACCAGCCTGTTCCAGAACGGCCGCATCACCACCACGCTGCCGAAGGCCAAGCGCCTTCGTCCGCTGGCAGAGCGCCTGATCACCTTCGCCAAGCGTGGTGATCTGCACTCCCGCCGTCGCGTGATGCGCGTCATCCGCAACAAGTCCGTGGTGCACATCCTGTTCACCCAGATTGCCGAGCAGATGGAGCAGCGTGAAGGTGGCTACACCCGTATCGTCAAGATCGCTCCGCGCGTTGGCGATGCCGCTCCGGCCGCTGTGATCGAGCTCGTCACCGAGCCGGTTGCCAAGAAGGCTGTTGTGAAGGAAGCTGAAGCCGCCGCCAAGGTTGCCGAAGAAGAAGCTCCGGCCGTTGAGGCTGAGGCCACTGAGGCTGTTGAGGCTCCGGTCGAGGAGACCGCCGCCGCTGAGGCTGAGGCTCCCGCTGAGGAAGCCGCTGACGCCGAGAAGGCCGAGTGAGCTGAATAGCGTTTCGCTAAGCTAGCTGAAAGGGCTGGAATCCGTTTGGGTTCCAGCCCTTTTGCGTTGTTTTCATAGAATCTACAACGTACGTACGGCCCGAATGGCCTCGGCTCTTGCGGCCAGCTGATCATCGGCGGGATATGCGATATGCTCCAAAGTCAGGCCCTGCGGCGCAATCGGCCCGCTTGAGCCTTCACGTACTGGCTCGGCCATTTTGCCGGCAAACCACTCCAGTGATTTGCGTCCCGAACCAACTTTGATGCATGAGCCGACCAGGGAGCGCACCATATTGCGGGCAAAGGCGTCCGCCACAATCGTGAACACTACCAGGCCGGACTCCAGCGACGGAGTCCGATATGCTTCATGCGATGCCATCTCATCCGGTACTAGGGGAGTGATCGGCACCCGCCGCCAATAGGCGGTCTTGACTTCACGGATCGTAGTGCCTCCCGGATTCGGAGTGGCGAAGGAACCAAAATCGTGCAGGCCGATGGTCAATGAGGCTGCGCGGTTCATAAGCTCCAGATCCAGCGCTTCATCCACGGTAAGTACGCATCCACGCAGGCGCGGGTCGACCTCAGACGAACGATCGGCGACCCGATACACATAAGTGCGCTCCAATGCGGAGAACCTGGCATCGAAGCCGACCGGAGCCACGGCAATGCCATGAATGACGATGTCCGGAGGCAGCACAGCCTTGAGTCTGCGAGTCAGCGCCTCGGTGACCGGAATGGTCATGTGACCTACGCAGCGATTCAGTACCTCATCGGATACATCCAGATGCGCCACTTGGTGGGAGGCGTGCACACCGGTGTCGGTGCGTCCAGCCACCGTCAAGCGTAACGGTTCGGCCGCGTCATCGGCCGGCACCCGCAGCACCTTGTGCAGCGCATCTTCAATGGTGCCTTGCACCGTACGAAGATTGGGCTGTTTGGCCCAGCCATAGAATCCGCCGCCGTCGTAGGCCAAGTCAATGCGCAGTCGTGTCATAGCCATTCATTGTAACGAGTGTGGTCGGCGAGATGAGTGCGGTCGGCAAGATGCGTGCGGTCGGCAAGATGCGTGTGGTCGGCGAGACGAGTGCGGTCGTCAAGATGCACGCGGCCGGCGAAGTGACCTGCCTGTAACATTCTCGCGCGTTTGTTGAAACGGGCCCGCCTTAGGTTGAAACCATCAAACCCGGTTACGGCTTGCGGCGTCAGCGTGCGCTCAAAACGCCTAACCGCTTGAAGCCACAGAAGCCGCCACAGCAAGGAGCAGGCACGATGATCGAATCCGCAGCACGCAGACTGGCCCATGAACTGGTAAACCGTCGCGAAGCGATCAATCGAGAGCTGTCCCGCAACGGTGTGCGTTTCGGCATCTACAAGAACGGCGAATACCATGACCGGCTGTTCCCGTACGACCCTGTGCCGCGCATTATCGAATCCGACGAATACGACGAATTGGAGAAGGGCTTGAAGCAGCGCGTCAACGCCCTGAACGCCTATCTGAAGGACATCTACTCCGACAAGGCCATCATCCATGACGGCGTGGTGCCGGAGGAATACGTATGCACCTCGGCCGGCTACTTCCCGCAGGTCAACGGCGTGACCCCTCCCGGCGGCATTTTTGCTCACATCGCCGGCGAGGACCTGGTCCAAGGCGAGGACGGACGATGGTGGGTGCTGGAAGACAACCTGCGTATTCCCTCGGGTGCCAGCTACCCGCTGTTCGTGCGCGACATCGAGCGCCGCATCTCCCCGCGCCTGTTCCGCGACGTTCGTATTCGCGATAATCGCGAATACCCGCGCCTGTTGCGCAAAGCCATGGACTTTGTCTCCACCGAGGGCATCGCCGTGGTACTGACTCCCGGCCGCTACAATTCCGCGTTCTTCGAGCACGCCTATCTGGCGGAGAAAACCGGTGCGGCGTTGGCCTTCCCCGAGGACCTCGAAGTGGTGGACAACAAGGTCTACTTCCTCGACTACGCCGGCAAACGCCACCGTGTGGGCGTGGTCTACCGCCGCCTGTCCGACGAATTCCTCGACCCGTTCGCCTTCAATCCTGATTCGGTGATCGGTGTGCCCGGTATCCTGTCCGCCTACCGCGCGGGCAACGTGGCCATCGTCAACGCGCCGGGCAACGGCGCGGCCGATGACAAGGCCATCTACTACTTCGTGCCGCAGATGATCAAGTACTATCTCGGCGAGGAACCGATTCTCAACAACGCGCCCACGTACATGCCGATGTTCGAGGCCGACCGCAAGGAAGTCCTGAATCGGATGGGCGAGCTGGTCATCAAGGATGTGGCCGAAGCCGGCGGTTACGGCGTGGTGTTTGGTTCGTCGCTGGATGCCGCCGCACGTGAGGAGCTCGCCAACCGGATCAAGGAGGAGCCGCGTCGATTCATTGCCCAAGAGGTGATTCAGTTCCGTGATATCGATGTGGTGGACCCGAAGACCGGCGAGATGTCGCCGCGCAAGTGCGATTTGCGTGCCTTCGTGGTCACCGGCAAGAATACGCACGTGTGGTATTCGGGCTTGACTCGATACTCGTCGGTGCCTGGCCAGATGATTGTCAACTCGTCGCAGGGTGGCGGATTCAAGGATACGTGGGTGTTGGCACCCGAATCCGGCGTGGAGCATGAATACGGTGCCGAAACGCAGGTGGTGAACCTGCTGAACCAGTCCCGCCGCCACTCGTTGTCTCTGGTCACCGCTTCCAAGGCAGACAACCTGTATTGGCTGGGCCGGTACACCGAGCGCGCCTTCACCACGCTGAACCAGTTCTTCCCGTTCTACGATCGTGTGATGGACACTGATGTGGACGCCTTCCGTCCGTTCGCTCACGCACTCGACCTGCCCGAAGATTTCGAGGACTTCGACGGGTTCGTGAACAGCTTCCTGTATGACGGGTCCAATCCTGATTCGGTGCGGTCGGCCGTAACCTCCGCATTCAACAACGCCGTGATTCTGCGCCCGGAATTGAGCTCGCGTCTGCTGCAGTACGTGGAGTTGGCGATGACCAATATCACCGATGCCGCCAAATACGCGGCCGATGCCGAGGACATCTACAAGCAGCGCGATATTACCGATGACATGCTCGCCTTCTGGGGCGGCATCGAGAATTCGCCGGTCGACCCCACGCTGAAGGCGTTCATCTTCATCGGCAAATATCTGGAACGCATCGACCTGTACACGCGCTTCGGCCTGACGATGGAGGAGCTGGAAGCGCCGCTCAAGAAGCTCGCCGCCTATTCGATGACCTTGGACGGCATGCCGCTGCCCAGCTGCTTCGCCGACGGACTGAGCTGGCTGGTCGGTCAGCTGCCGTCTCGCGGATATCAGGAAGTCGCCGACCTGCTGAAGAAGTACCTTGACGACTACTCCGGCCGTGTCAGCGCGCTGGCCATCAAAGACATGGGCTCACTGAGCTCCATGAACATGGACGCCAAGCGTCCCTGATCCCGACCTGACACCCTGACGGGTTCAAATGCTATGGTGGTATGGCGAAAAAACCGTGCGCCCGAGTGCCGGCCTGTGCATATCAGCAGATTGCCGGAATATATGCGTGGGCTGTGAGCGCACGGACCATACCTCAGCCATGGCTGTAGTGTTGTTATCCCGAGAATATGCCGGTTGCCGGCTCGTGTGTAAGTGCAGGAGACGTTGTGAAAAAACTCGTGTTCGACTATGAGATGAGGCTGTCCTTCAGCGCACCGGTCACCGATCACAGGTTCCAGCTTCGCTGTATTCCCTCCACTGGCCCTCGCCAACAGGTGATTGACGTGGAAGTGAAGATTCAGCCCGAAACCGAACTCGAAACCACCATCGACTCCTTTGACTCCGTGGTGATGACCGGATTCATCCCTGAGCCGCACGACATATTCAGCTACTCGGTGACCGGTATCGCCTTCGTGGACAATGCGCATATCCATAAGGAAGCCTATAAACCGCTGTACCGATTCAATTCAGCGCTCACCATTCCCGGCCCGAACGTGGAGGCGATGATTGCCGTATGCCGCGAACGCTTGGCGGCGCTGCCTTCCGACGCCACTCCGGTGCAGCAGGCTGCCGAAGTGATGGATGAGGTCTACAAGGCGTTTGTGTATACGCCCGGTTCCACCACGATTCGCACCACCGCCGAACAGGCCTTGGCTCAGCGCAAGGGCGTATGCCAGGATTATGCGCACGTGATGCTGTCCGTGTGCCGGCATGTGGGATTGACCGCGCGCTACATTGCCGGTTTGCTTGGGGGAGAGGGCGCGACCCATGCTTGGGTCGAGGTGTATCAGGATGGCCGATGGGTCGGACTGGATCCCACGCATAACCGATTGGTGGACGACAGCTACATCACCATCGCCCACGGCCGCGATTACCGCGACTGCATGCTCGACATCGGCATCTTCTCTGGATACAACGTCCAGCAGTCCCAATGGGTCAACGCCTCCGTCCACGAACAGGTGGCATAAATAAAATTCCAAGCCCCCTCTGATGAGCTGAGCCGTGAAGAAAACGCCGGAGGCGTTTTTAGGCGAAGGCGAACGACAGTGAGCAAATAAAATGGCAGCTGGAAAGCTGTCCTTAATTGCGTTCGAGCTGTCAGCCGTAAGGCTGACCGAGGGAGAGACCACTCAATGCAGAGTGGCCCCGTCACCGCTTCTACCACCACCAATATTCGGATTTTGGTAGTTGAAGAATTCGGATTTTCGCAGTTGACCAATTCGGACTGTTAATCGGCTCATCGTCTGACCCATCGCAATCTCACACAAAATCGCATTATCCCACGCCGAATCGAGCTCAGCGAAACTCCGATTTGCCAGGTCGGCAGAATGTGGCATAATGAACAAGTTGCCATTTTGGCAGCATGGATAAGTGTCCGAGCGGTCTAAGGAGCACGCCTCGAAAGCGTGTGAGGTGAAAGCCTCCGCGAGTTCGAATCTCGCCTTATCCGCCTTTAGGGTTCCGGGTTTGTCCCGGAACCCTTTTTGTTTTTGATACGAACGTCCGTATTCGCTCCTGTGCTGTATCGTATACGGCGTGTCGGGTGGAAAATAGCGAAAAGGATAACGTTGTACTCAGCGGGACTTGCGTACTAAGTACAACCATCGTATTATCGATATCAACAGAAGTACAAGGTTGTATTAAATATCCAGAACGCACATTCACCGCTGATTGGCGATGCCGCAAAACAGGTGAACCAAGAAGATGGGCCGATTGCTTTTGGCATTTAGCACAACGTTGTCTTGCGGTATTGAAGACAACGATTAAAGGAGAGCACATGTCCGAGCATTCGCACGACAATAAACCGGGGGAGCTGGAGGAATCTCGACTCGTCGTCGATAATGACTTTGAAGTAGCTCCGGTCAACGACAGACTGTTCGGGTCGTTCGTGGAGCATCTGGGTCGCTGCGTATACGACGGCATCTATGAGCCGGGCCACCCCGAAGCCGATGAAGACGGTTTCCGCAAGGACGTCATCGAACTGGTCAAGGAACTCGGCGCTACCACGATTCGCTATCCTGGCGGCAATTTCGTTTCCGGCTATCGCTGGGAGGATGGCGTTGGTCCTCGTGATGAGCGGCCGCGTCGCCTGGACTTGGCATGGCATTCCACCGAGACCAATCAGTTTGGTCTGCACGAAATGGCGAAATGGCTGGAAAAAACCGGCGGCAACGAGCTGATGGAAGCCGTAAATCTGGGTACCCGTGGTCTTGAAGAGGCCCTCGACCTGTTGGAATACGCGAATATTCCCGGCGGCACCAAGCTCTCCGAGGAGCGTCGCGCCAATGGTGCCAATCAGCCGTTCGGCATCAAGATGTGGTGCTTGGGCAATGAGATGGATGGCCCGTGGCAGACCGGTCACAAGTCCGCCGAGGATTACGGCACCTTGGCGGCCTCGGTGGCGGCAGGTATGCGCGCCATCGATCCGAACGTTGAACTGGTGGTCTGTGGTTCATCCAGCCACGTGATGGACACCTTCGGCAAGTGGGAAGAAACCGTACTTGAGAAGACGTTTGACAACGTCAACTTCGTCTCCTGCCATGCGTACTACCATCCGGAACTTCAGCCTGATGGCACCCGTGACATGAAGAGCTTCCTTGCCTCGGGCGTCGATATGGACGGTTTCATCAACGATGTCGCCGCCGCCATCGATGCAACCAAGGCCCGGCTGAAGAGCAAGCACGACGTGTTCATCTCGTTCGATGAATGGAATGTCTGGTATCTCAACGAAGAGCCGAGCAAGAATCCGGAAGGCATCGGCAATTGGCCGGTTGCCCCGCGCCTGCTCGAGGATGTGTACAGCGCCGCCGACGCCGTGGTGTTCGGTGATTTGATGATTACCCTGCTCAAGAACGCCGACCGCGTGCACGCCGCCAGCCTGGCCCAGTTGGTCAACGTAATTGCGCCGATTATGACCGAACCGGGCGGCCCGGCGTGGCGTCAGACCACGTTCTATCCGTTCTCGCTGACCGCAAAGCTCGCCAAGGGCGGCACGGTGCTTGAACCGAAACTGGCTTCCGGAACGTATGAAACCGACAAATACGGTGAAGTGCCGACGATCAATTCCGTAGCCGTGCGTGGTGAGGACGGTACGATCAGCGTGTTTGTGGTCAATCGCTCCATGGAAGCGGCCAATGACTTTGCCATCAAGCTGCCGGAAGGATTCGCACTTTCCGCGGTCGAGGCGCAAACCCTGCACGAGGATGATCTGCTGGCAAAAAACACGCTGGAAGACCAGAACCGAGTCGTTCTGCACCCCAACACCACCATCACGTCCGACGCCGATACCGGCACTGTGCGTGTGACCTTGCCGCCGGTCTCCTGGACCGCCGTGCACGTGAAGTGATTCGAGTGACGGTGGCGCATGACAGGGCGCAGTCTCTTATGGTTGCTGTGCCCTGTACAACCACCAAGCAATACCCAAACAATCATCAACATGCCCGGATTGCAGAAAGAGAGGTTCGGATTCGCCACTAATGTAATGTGGCATACCAGTCAAAGGAAGACAATGCCGTCATTCACATCGACTGGAACAATTCGATACCCAACAAAGGAATAAGGAGAAAAGACGGGTATGTAAAAAGCTAGGTTGAAAGCCGGCGGTCAGAAAGTCCCTTGTTCGGATGGCGTGCGTGCGTTTCTTCAACCAGAAAGTTTAACCTCTACGTTCGATCGTCCTGCAGTATTGTCAGAAGGATATTTGCCTAATGGTGCATGGGGTCCAACGGAGGAAAGCTCCTTGGCTGAATTCTGAGGTTGAGGGGTAGATGATTCCGATATGAGGAGGAGATGCTCGACCCGACTGTGACTTACCATAATAAGAACATAATGACGCTGTTGAAGGTGTGTCATGTAATAAGCAGAAATGGATTCGAACAATGGGAAACCGCGTAACTATCAAGGACGTGGCGCGTGAGGCGAACGTCTCCATCAAGACGGTTTCCAATGTGCTGAATGACACTGGCAGTATGAGACCGGATACACGTCGCCGTGTGGAAGAGGTGATGCGTAAGCTTGGATATACCGTCAATATTTCGGCGCGTGCAATGCGATCTGGCGGCACAAAGCTTATTGGACTCAACATCTTCGATTTCTCGCAGCCGTTCGTTCCTTTTTTCACTGACAAGGTCATTGAATACGCAAAAGAACGCCATTACGGTGTAGTCATCAACACATATGGTTCCGACGGTGAAGGGTTGGTTGCCAGCGTTGACGAGTCCTATCGTTTAGGGGCGGAAGGATGGATTCTGTTCGTAATGTCGCCGCTCGCGGATGAAGGGGCCGTTCTGGAGCAGCCATATCCGATTGTAACGACCGGAGACCATCTGGCCTACGGGAAAAGCGATTGGATCACCATGCCCAACATTGAATCCATCTCCACGGTTGTAGGAAGATTTTTGGATGAAGGTGCCCAAACGGTTGCTCTGATGGGTGTTCTTCCTGAACTGGTGGATGAGGCAGTGCTGCGTCGTCAGACGGAAGGGACCCAGGCGTTACGCGCCCAAGGATATGTGAAGGCATTTGAAGAGCGCGGATTATCGGTGAATTGGCGGTATGTGATTCCGGCAGAAAGCATGAATCAGCGTGAAGGTATGCGCGTGACAAAAGCTATGCTAGACAAGCTCCCATGCCCGGATGTTGTAGTGTGTCTCAATGATGCCATTGCTTTAGGCGCAATTCATGAATTGCAACGATGTGGTTTGCATGTACCTGACGATGTACAAGTGGTCGGCTTCGATAACGTGCCGGAAGCCGAGTACTCGGCGCCGGCGCTGACCACCATTGATCCACATATCGACGATTATGCCAAGCATGCCGTTGACATGCTTATCGACCGCATCGAAGGATACTCAGGCCCGGCCCGTACGTACACCACCGATTTCACATTGGTGGAACGTGCCTCAACTCGACTTGCCCACTAGCATCCAACAAGTTCGCATCGGCTTCGTGAGGAGTGTGTGTCTACTCGAACAATGCGGCGTCAGTCGCTGGGTAGCCAAGTTGGAACGCGGTGTAGGCGTGCTTGGCGGCCAGTGCGGCGAGGATGAGCAGCGTATCGCTCTCGGTGGAAGATTTCGATTCGGTCACGGCCTTGATCTGCGCGCGGGCGCAGTCCATTTCGATGGCGGCGGCGGTCGGTACGGTCTGGCCACTTGCCTTGTCGGCGATGGTGGTGGGGTTGGCCAGTAGTTGGTCGATGGCATAGACCTTTTGGCGGGGGTCGCTCTGGCCGGAAGAACTGGACTGTGCGCCGGAATCATCAAAATTGCCGTTCGCCAGCGCAACCAGCTGCTGCCCGGCGGTCTTATGCATATCGCTCAACGCCAACGTAGCCCCAGCGGTCTGTCCTCGTGCGGCCAAGACCTCGATAGCGAATCCGGCGCGATCCTCGGCCACGGCCATCGCATCCAATACCGATCGATCAACGTTGGCGGACGTGACGCCATCAAGACGCGCCGGCGTCACCTCAGGCGCGGACTGCCCGAATTTATCGGCCAGAAAAGCCAGCCATTGCTTGGTCTGCGCGTCACGTAACGTTCCCTCGGCAAAACGACCCGAACAATACCCGGCAACGTCAATCCAAGTCAGGGGAGCGGCCAGGCCGGTGGCATACTGCTCTAATAACGGCGTGCCTTCAGCCGGATGGGTGGCGTAGCCCGCCAACGTCATCGCTTTCTCGCAAGGGGTCATTTGAGCTTCTGCCTCGGCCCGTCCGGCCAGTCGCGGCATCGAACACGCCGAAAGCGAACACAGCATCGCGCTCGCGCATAGTACGGATGCCAAGCGCCGGGTAAACCGTCCTGAAGAGAAGCGTGTCTGCATGGAAACATACACTAATAGCTAACTGTGACTACTCATAGGCCATGCGCCACATAACTTCATAGGAGGTACGGATCGATGGAACTGGACCTGACAGGAATACACAAGCTCGCCGCCGAGCAAGGAATCGACCCCGGAACCCTGGATGATGCGCTGGCAGAGGCCCTGCGCCTCGCCTACCTCAAGACCCCGCACGCCGCCAGGCACGCGCGTGTGGAGCTTGACGAACGTTCCGGCAATTTCACCGTCTGGGCCGCCGACGAAATCCCGGTCGAACCCACCGAAGACAACCCTTACCCCGTTCCCAAGCTGGGCGAGGAATACGACGACACCCCGCGTGACTTCGGCCGTCTCGCCGCCGCCACTGCACGCCAGGTCATCACCCAGCTGTTCCGCCGCGCCGAAGATGAGAAGGTATTCGGCGCGTTCTCCGGTCAGAAGGGCAAGCTCATCACCGGCATCGTGCAGCAGGACGTCAAGGACACATCCAACGTGCACGTGGCCGTCGGCGACGTCGAAGCCCTGCTGCCGCGCCGCGAGCAGGTGCCCGGCGAACGCTACCGTCACGGCGAACGTATCCGCGTGTACGTGGTGAACGTGGCCCGTGGTCTGAAGGGCCCGGAAATCGTGGTGTCCCGTTCCCATCCGGAGCTGGTCCGCCGCCTGTTCGAACGTGAGGTTCCGGAACTGGTTTCGGGAGCCGTGTCGATTATGGCCATCGCCCGCGAGGCGGGCGCCCGCACCAAGATCGCCGTCCGTGCCAACACCGAAGGCGTCAATCCGAAGGGCGCGCTGATCGGCCCCGGCGGAGCCCGAGTGCGCGCCGTCATGGAGAACCTCGGTCCTGAGAAAATCGATATCGTCGACTGGTCCGCGGATCCGGCGAAATTCGTCGCCGCGGCGCTGTCTCCGGCCGTCGCCACCGGTGTGCAGGTGATCAGCGAGAAGAACAAGACGGCCATCGCCTTCATCCACGACGACCAGCTGTCCCTGGCCATCGGCAAGGAAGGCCAGAACGCACGTCTTGCGGCCAAGCTG
>OLAF01000335.1_pt1 | contig 12599 bp, 8 predicted proteins | sample 1608961 | NCBI WGS metagenome assembly OLAF01 (sample SAMN02674970, study PRJEB24791) | human gut metagenome, SKBSTL043 | isolation source: stool | host: Homo sapiens | place: USA | reverse complement strand
ATGTACGTAGAATATAGAGAAACTAACCTATACCAATTGATATTTTATTTCCTGCAATAAAATGTAAATCTTAAGATTTTATTAAATTCTCCTTATAATATAAGGTAGGGAGAATCTTTTTTTTTACTTTTGTCCCCGAATATTGTGGTACAAGCCATTATAAAAGAAAGAATTATGCAGAAAAACCTTGTCATTGTCGAGTCTCCGGCAAAAGCAAAAACGATTGAAAAGTTTCTGGGGAAAGATTTCAAAGTCCTTTCTAGTTACGGACACATACGCGATCTGAAGAAAAAAGATTTCAGTATCGACGTAAATAATGATTTTGAACCCAGCTACGAAATCCCGGCAGACAAAAAGGCGCTGGTTAGCACACTAAAGACAGAAGCTAAAGAGGCAGAAACCGTATGGCTCGCATCCGATGAGGACCGCGAGGGAGAGGCGATTGCCTGGCATCTGTATGAGGTCTTAAAACTAAAACCGGAAAACACAAAACGAATCGTATTTCATGAAATTACGAAGAGCGCTATCTTAAAAGCTATTGAACAACCACGCGACATTGACCTCAACCTCGTAAATGCACAGCAAGCACGACGGATTCTGGACCGTATCGTAGGTTTCGAACTCTCTCCCGTACTTTGGAGAAAAGTGAAACCGGCACTCTCGGCCGGACGTGTTCAGTCTGTTGCCGTCCGTCTGATCGTTGAACGTGAACGTGAAATACATGCCTTCAAAACGGAAGCTGCTTATCGCGTCACCGCCGTATTCCTCGTCCCGGACGCGGATGGAAAGCTGGTGGAAATGAAAGCTGAACTGGCTCGCCGTATCAAAACAAAAAAAGAAGCAAAGGCTTTCCTCGACGCTTGTCAGGGAGCGAGCTTTGCAATCGATGATATTACCACCCGCCCGATCAAGAAAACGCCTCCTGCTCCGTTCACAACGTCTACTTTACAACAGGAAGCCGCACGCAAACTGGGATATACCGTAGCGCAGACCATGATGCTCGCGCAGCGTTTATATGAATCGGGATTCATCACTTACATGCGTACGGACTCTGTCAACCTTTCGGAATTTGCAACGGCTGGCAGTAAAGACGCTATCATCAAAATGATGGGCGACCGCTACGTACATCCCCGCCATTTCGAGACCAAGACCAAGGGTGCACAAGAAGCTCACGAAGCCATCCGCCCTACTTATATAGAGAACCAATCCGTTGAAGGAACAGCGCAAGAGAAGAAACTGTATGACTTGATCTGGAAACGCACCATTGCTTCACAAATGGCAGATGCGGAACTGGAAAAGACAACTGCTACCATAACGATAAGTGGCAGCAGCGACGTATTTACAGCTATCGGCGAGGTGATTAAGTTCGACGGTTTCCTGCGCGTGTACCGTGAGTCTTATGATGACGACAACGAACAGGAAGATGAAAGCCACCTGCTTCCTCCTTTGAAGAAAGGCCAGAAGTTGGAACATGGGCCTATTATCGCAACCGAACGTTTCACCCAACGTCCTCCACGCTATACGGAAGCAAGTCTTGTACGCAAATTGGAAGAACTGGGTATCGGACGTCCGTCTACGTATGCACCTACTATCTCTACCATCCAACAACGCGAATATGTGGAGAAAGGTAATAAAGACGGGGAAGAACGGCAGTTTAATGTCATGACATTGAAAGATTGTCAGATTAAGGATGAAAACCATACTGAAATTACCGGTGCAGAAAAGGCGAAGTTGTTCCCAACGGATACCGGCACTGTGGTAAATGATTTCCTTACCGAATATTTCCCAGACATTCTGGATTTCAACTTTACCGCCAGTGTAGAAAAGGAATTTGACGAGATTGCAGAAGGAGAAGTGAAATGGACTTCTATCATGAAGAATTTCTATGATAAGTTCCATCCGTCTGTAGAAAACACATTGGCTATCAAGACGGAACATAAAGTAGGCGAACGTATTCTGGGAGAAGAACCGGGAACAGGCAAGACTGTTTCTGTTAAGATTGGTCGCTTCGGTCCTGTTGTACAGATTGGTACTGTAGAAGATGAAGAAAAACCACGCTTCGCACAAATGAAGAAAGGTCAATCCATGGAAACCATCACTTTGGAAGAAGCACTGGAATTATTCAAATTACCTCGTACACTGGGCGAATATGAAGGAAAATCAGTCAGTGTAGGCGTAGGCCGTTTCGGTCCGTATGTCCTGCACAATAAGGTATATGTATCGCTCCCGAAAACACTTGATCCGATGGAAATTACTTTGGAAGAGGCAGAACAGCTGATTCTGGAGAAACGCCAGAAAGAAACGGAACGCCACATCAAGAAGTTTGAAGAGGAGCCGGAACTTGAGATTCTGAACGGACGTTACGGACCTTATATTACCTATAAGGGTTCCAATTATAAAATTCCTAAAGATATCGTCCCGCAGGATTTGAGTTTGGCTAGCTGTTTGGAACTCATCAAATTACAAGATGAGAAAGGACCAGCGACCACAAAAAAAGGACGATTCGCAAAAAAGAAATAAAAAAACTAGAAAAAGAGCAAATTATATAATTAAATGTATATATTTGCTCTTTATCTTTTAATACACAAACTTATGAAGCAAACAAAATTAAAGTATTTAATGATAGGAGTGCTTACCATAGCTTCCATCAGTTGTATGGACAAAGAGCGTGACTTATCTTGGGAGAGAAGGCATATGCCAAAAGAAGCATACTTCGACTTCAACATGACCCAAGCTGTTGCTTTGGATATCAATTATTGTTTTAAAAGCGAAAATTATCGTGTCCTTTTTGACATTTACGATCAAGATCCCATTGAATACTCGGCTGACGGCAGCGTGTTCCAAAAGGACATAGAGCCTATCTACCGTGCAGTTACAGACGAAAAAGGCAAATTCAGTGGAGAAATGAATATTCCGGCGGACCTCTCGGAAGTATGGTTATCATCGGATTATTTAGCCACCGTATCTCCTCTTAAACTAACGATTGACGACAGTCGTCAGCTTTCATTTAATCAAGATGCATATATCACTGCCTTACGTTCACAAACGGCATCAAAAACCAGAGGAGTGACCGTGAACCAACATACCTATCTAAAAGAATGGCATGTTCTTCCCGATGCAGACTGGGATAACAACGGAAGACCAACCAATCTGGAGCCTAAAATAAACATACCTCCGGCAGACGTACTATACAACATCAAGTATGTTTTCAGAAAGGTTACAGTCAAAGATGAGAGCGGTAAAAGCAAGGTTATGAACATCAGTCAGAATTATCCGGAGTTTTTTGATGGTTCCATTAAAATGACTTCAGATATTCCAATTGTTAACCCGACCGAAGTAAGCCTCGTATTTATAAACAGCTCTGCTGCATGGTACAATACAGTTGGATATTACACCTATCCGACCAACAATCCGCCCCAGAGCAAGAGTGATATAAAACAAATAATTGCATTCCCAAACACCTCTCCTGTTTACAAGACTTTAGGGGTAGGAGCATTAGTGTGTGGCGAAGAAATAAAACTCAAATATTGGAATGAAGAGACACAGGAATACGAAGACAAATTTCCTGCAGGAGTCACAATTGGCTGGTGCCTTCAAGGTATGGGATTCAAGAGTAAACTCACCTCAGAAACAGATAAAGACAAAGTGGGCGATATCATAAAAGGTATGGGGGCACGCTACTCCACCAGGAATCTAAACACGAATAATACACAAAGAACTGTATCTCTCCGTGATTCCAAGTCCGGGCAGATTGTAGCAGTAGGATTCGAAGATAATATTGACTTCGATTATGCAGATGCCATCTTCTATATTCATACGTCAGAAAAGAATGCTATTGACCCGACATTGCCTCCATTGCCTGAAGACCCCGAAGCAATCCCCGAGCAATATAAAATTTCTTATTCCGGTACACTGGCTTTTGAAGACTTATGGCCTAAGTTAGGTGATTACGATATGAATGACGTAATGGTAAAGTACACCAGTACGATGACCCGAAATGCTCTTGACAATCGCATTTACGAAATAGAAGACAAGTTTATCTTACAGCACTGTGGCGGTTATCTGCAAAACGGATTTGGATATCAATTACACAAGCTCTCAAACAGCAATGTCAAGAGTGTAAAAATAACGGGGCCTGATGCCAGTGGTTTATCAAGTTCTATATACATGGAAGGAAAAGAAACAGAGCCTGGACAGTCTCACCCAACCATATTGTTGTATGACGACATGACAAAATTCAAAAATATCACTGATGAATCAAAGAAAGAATATACTGTAACCATCACGCTTGATGGAGCTAGTGAGAAAGAGGTGGTACCTCCTTACAACCCGTTTATCTTCATCAGTTCCAACGAGGGTAGAGGCAAAGAATTACATCTGATAAATTATCCCCCGACTGACAAAGCCGACTTATCGTTACTGGGAACCGGAAAAGACATCTACAGACCAGAAGAAGGGATGTATTATGTTTCTGCAGACTTGATGCCGTTTGCTATCAATATGCCAGTAAGTAATCTCCCGGTTCCAGAGGAAGGGAAACGAATCGATCAATCATATCCCAAGTTCTCTGGATGGGTATCATCGAATGGGAAACAAAATAAAGATTGGTACAAATAAAGATTGATACGATTTAAATAAGAGCAGCCCGGATATTGTACGGAATCGCTATCGGGACTTCGCATTGCGAACCATCGATGAAAAAGACATAATAGACATCCGTTTAGAAAGGCGCGAATTACGCAGTTCACACAACTTCTTGAATACTCACCAAGAATTCGTGTGAACTGTGTTTTTATTTTAAGCCACAATATTATAGGATATAAGTATTATCCGTTATGAATGGGCTTTCATCATTAAATCTTCGGCTCCCATTTTATCTTAAAACCTTTATTAGGGAATAGCATATCAAACACAATCACGAATATAAAAACAGATGTTACCAAGATATTCATCGTCAATAAAGAAATGTGATAAGGCCAGGGAAGCAGTAAAGCCAAAGCTATTACAGCAATAATATGTGATAAAGGAAGCATACGGCACGTGACATATTTATAGATACTATTTGCCAGAATATAAACGATTGGTCCGATAATCAGAACAAAAACAACTTCCGCTCTCATTTCTTGTTCGGGATGGGCAACAATCAGTTCGTCTCCTACCGCACAAATAATCAATGCTCCCACCAGTACGATATGAATTGCATTATAAATCAACCCCAGCTTTCCGGGATCTTTCACTTCCTGTATTTTCCGACTACCGGCTTCACTGCTCACATCAAAGTAAACCCACCACATAGCCAAACTACCAATGAAAGATATGACAGCAGAAATAATCACGAGAGGCGTCCATTCTTCTACTTCACTCAAAGAAGCTCCTGTCATCAATAGAGTTTCTCCAAAAGCAATAATCACAAACAACTGGCAACGTTCCACCAAATGATGCCCTTCAATAGTCCATTCCTTGCTACTGTCCGAACGTCCCAGACGAGGTAAAGCAAATCCGTGCATCGGGGCTGTATAATCACAGATGGCGGCTATAATCCACAGTAGAATTTGCCATTCTCCCTGCAATATGGCACCCGTAATCCAAAAGACGGCAGATATACAGAACCAGCCCATAATTCGCTTAAAATTAGCAGCCAGATGATGATCTCCTAACACCCCGATAATATAAAGTGTTCTCCCTGCCTGTATCAGAACATAGCAGACAGCAAATATCAATCCCCGGTAAGTAAAGGCATAAGGAATAGCAGCCGCCATCACCAGCCCCACCAGCATACTGATAAAAAGAAGAATACGTATCGGCCGGGTATCCGGGTTGAACCAGTTAGTCACCCAGATGGTATGTTGCCACAACATCCAGACTGCAAACCACAGGATTGTTTCTTTCAATAATCCTTCCCAAGTGAGATTATGAAGCAAATAATGTGAAAGTTGCGTGACCGAGAAAACATAAATCAGGTCAAACAGCAGTTCGGAATAAGAGACAGTAGCAGTTTCCGTTTCTCTCTTCCGAAGCAATGGATGGGGGGAGTAAAACATACGAGGTTCCTTTTATATATATAAAAGAAACCCCGCAGAAGTCTATTTTGTTCAGAGAAAGTCTTACATTCTGGAAGGAACTTCGATACCCAGCAAATTCATTCCCAAGCGAACAACTTTAGCTACATTAGCAGACAGAGCGATACGGAATACTTTCACTGCCTCATTCTCTTCGCGCAGAATACTATAGTCATGATAGAACTGATTGTATTCTTTCACCAAGTCATAAGTATAATTAGCAATAATAGACGGGCTGTAATCTTCACCGGCTTGTTTTACAACAGCAGCAAAGTCGGCAACCATCTGAATCAGCCCTTCTTCCTTTTCACTCAATTCAATACCAGCCGGAATCTGTTCAGAAATTACGATACCTGATTCGGCAGCTTTCCGAAGTACAGACTGGATACGTGCATAAGTATATTGAATAAACGGACCTGTATTACCATTGAAGTCGATAGATTCTTTCGGATTGAATGTCATATTCTTACGGGCATCGACTTTCAGAATGAAATATTTCAATGCTCCCAGACCCACAATACGGGCAATATCATCAGCTTCTTCCTGTGTCAAACCATCCAGTTTGCCTAGTTCTTGTGAAGTTTCTTTAGCAGTGGCAATCATTTCCTCCATCAAGTCGTCAGCATCAACTACCGTACCCTCACGGGATTTCATCTTACCTTCCGGCAGTTCCACCATTCCGTAAGAGAAGTGTACCAGACTCTTACCCCATTCGAAACCAAGTTTATCGAGCAAGATAGAAAGCACCTGGAAGTGATAGTTCTGTTCGTTACCTACTACATAAATCATCTTATTAATCGGGTAATCGGCAAAACGAAGTTTAGCCGTACCGATATCCTGAGTCATGTAGACAGAAGTACCGTCACCACGGAGAAGGAGCTTATGATCCAGTCCTTCGGCAGTCAGGTCGGCCCATACGGAACCGTCTTCTTTCTTGTAGAAGAAACCTTTTTCCAGACCTTCCATTACCTTTTCTTTTCCTTCGAGGTAAGTATTGGATTCATAATAGATCTTGTCAAAGCCAACCCCCATCTTCTTGTAGGTTTCGTCGAATCCTGCATATACCCAGTTGTTCATCATTTCCCACAATCCGCGTACTTCCGGATCACCGGCTTCCCACTTCACCAACATTTCGCGGGCTTCCTGCATCAATGGAGATTCAGCTTCAGCCTTTGCTTTCGCTTCATCGTCACTCATTCCCTGCGCTGTAAATTTAGCCATCAGCTCCTTTACTTCCGCTTTATAATGCTTATCGAAAGATACATAATAATCACCTACCAGGTGGTCACCCTTCTTACCCGAAGTTTCAGGAGTTTCACCGTTTCCGTATTTCTTCCATGCCAGCATGGACTTACAGATGTGGATACCACGGTCGTTTACAATATTTGTTTTGACTACCTTATTGCCGTTTGCCGCTACAATGTTAGCCAATGCGTTGCCTAAAAGGTTATTACGCACGTGTCCCAAGTGAAGCGGTTTGTTTGTATTCGGAGAAGAATACTCAATCATCACCAATGGAGAAGCGTCAGTGACCTGCATTAAGCCGTACTGTTCATCCGCCTGAATCTCGTTCAGCAATTCAATCCATGTAGCCGATGCAATAGTCAGGTTCAAGAACCCTTTTATCACATTAAACGCTGCTACAGCCGGATCGTTTGCTTTCAGATATTCACCGATTTCCTGTGCTGTTTGCTCCGGTCCTTTTTTTGACATCTTCAGAAAAGGGAACACGACCAGTGTCAAATGTCCTTCAAATTCTTTCTTTGTTTTTTGCATTTGCACCATCTTTTCAGGGACTTCCTGACCGTAGAGTGCTTTCAGTCCACTAATAACGGACGCTACAAGTTTATCTTCTATCTTCATAATCAAGTTATTTCTTGCGCGCAAAGATACAAAAAAAGGAGACGCATCGCGTCTCCTCTCCTAATTTCTTTCAACTATCTATCTTATTCAACAGCTGCAGATAATTCAGCACCAGCTTTAAATTTAGCTACTTTCTTAGCAGGAATAGTAATAGTTGCCTTTGTAGAAGGGTTAATACCAGTTCTTTCAGCTCTTTCGCTTACAGAGAAAGTACCAAAACCTACGAGAGATACTTTGTCACCAGCTTTCATAGCATTAGTAACTGAAGTGATGAAAGCATCAAGTGCTTTTTTTGCATCGGCTTTGCTCATTTGAGCTTCAGCAGCCATTGCACTAATAAGATCAGACTTATTCATAATACGTAAAATGATTAATTAATATATTTGTTACACAAAAGATTATCCCACAATGGATTGATTCCACAAATATAGCCGAACAAAACAACATATCAAATAAAAACATAAAAAAAACGCAGCAAATTATTGAAAAAGAGCTAATAGGAAGCGTTTTTCATGCTTTAAAACAGAATTTATTCGTACTTTTGCGTCTATTATCTAAATATTCAGAAATTAAAATGATGCCAACTGTAACTAAAAACCTGATAATTATCAATGTACTAGTATTTTTCGGGACAATCGTAGCCCAACGTTACGGCCTGGATTTAACGAATTATCTGGGATTACATTTTTTCCTTGCAAGTGACTTTAATCCGGCACAGCTTATCACTTATATGTTTATGCACGGCGGATTCAGCCACATTTTCTTTAATATGTTTGCCGTTTTTATGTTCGGACCGATTCTCGAACAAACCTGGGGACCCAAACGTTTCCTCTTTTACTATATTCTCTGCGGTATCGGTGCGGGACTTATCCAGGAAGGAGTGCAGTATATTCAATATGTAACGGAGCTTAGCCACTACGCACAAGTGAATATAGGTACAGGTGTTATCCCAATGGAAGAGTATCTGAACATGATGACCACCGTAGGTGCTTCGGGAGCCGTTTACGCCATATTGCTGGCATTCGGTATGTTATTTCCCAATAACCGGTTGTTTATCTTCCCGCTGCCATTTCCTATCAAAGCGAAGTTCTTCGTTATAGGATACGCCGCGATTGAATTATGGTCAGGACTTGCCAATAGCGCCGGAGACAATGTCGCTCACTTTGCTCATCTGGGAGGAATGTTATTTGGATTGATCCTGATTTTGTATTGGAGAAAAAAAAGCAATAACAATGGGACATATTATAGCTGATTTAAAGGAGACATTCAGAAGAGGAAATATTTTCATCCAACTGATTTATATCAACGTAGGCATCTTTCTGATCGGCACGTTGATTAACGTTTTCTTGCGACTGTTTGAAGTAAGTACCCCCGATATATTCGGTATATTTGCCCTGCCGGCATCCTTTATCGGATTTATTCATCAGCCGTGGTCGTTATTTACTTATATGTTTATGCATGCCGGTATCCTGCATATTTTATTCAATATGCTCTGGCTGTATTGGTTCGGAAGTTTGTTTCTCTACTTTTTCTCGGCCAAACATTTAAGAGGACTATATGTATTAGGAGGTATCTGTGGAGGTTTACTGTATATGGTTGCCTACAATGTATTTCCTTTATTCAGTTCGCAAGTGGCGGGTGCAACATTGGTAGGAGCATCAGCTTCCGTATTAGCCATCGTAGCTGCTACGGCTTATCGTGAACCAAATTACAGGGTGCAACTTTTTCTTTTCGGTGCTATCCGTCTCAAATATCTGGCACTGGTTGTTATCGGAATCGATGTATTATCCATCACCTCAAGTAATGCCGGAGGACATATCGCCCACCTGGGCGGTGCTCTTGCAGGACTTTGGTTTGCCGCCAGCCTAAGTAAAGGAACTGATTTGACTTCCTGGATCAACTGGATTCTGGATGGTTTCACCTCCTTGTTTCAAAAGAAAACATGGAAACGGAAACCGAAAATGAAGGTACACTATGGAAACAGTGCCACCGGTCGCGAGAAGGATTATGATTACAATGCCCACAAAAAAGCACAGTCTGATGAAGTGGACCGTATTTTGGAAAAACTAAAGAAATCCGGTTACGACAGTCTGACAACTGAAGAAAAGAAAAGCTTGTTCGACGCAAGCAAAAGATAAAGGAATGGAACATATTGGCAAATTTGTCGCATATCTGATACTTGCTGTCAACGCTCTCTTCGTGGGAACGTTGATATTAAGCGCTTATAGCCCTTACCTTAACCCGAAAATAAATCCACTTGCTTCCAGCTTGGGACTTGCATTTCCGATATTCCTGACGATTAATCTGATTTTTATCGGCTTCTGGGCATTCGTCAACTACCGCTATACGCTCTTGCCCGCCATCGGTTTTCTGATTTGTATTCCGCAGATACGAACTTATATTCCTTTTAACTCCACCACAAAAACCATACCGGAAGGAAGCATCAAAATCCTATCCTACAACGTAATGAGTTTCAACAATTTGGAGAAGAAAGATGGAAAAAACCCGGTATTGTCTTATCTTGTAGATAGTAACGCCGATATTATCTGTCTGCAAGAATACAACACCGCTACCAACAAGAAATACCTGACGGAACAGGATATTAAAAAAGCATTGAAAGCCTATCCTTACCAATCCGTCCACCAACAAGGAAAAGGAGATGTGCAACTTGCCTGTTTCTCCAAGTTCCCCATACTCTCGATACATCCCATCAAATATGAAAGTAATTATAACGGTTCCATGAAATATGTACTGAATGTAAATAACGACACTCTTACATTAATCAACAATCATCTGGAATCTAACAAGCTGACTAAAGAAGACAAAGTAGTCTACGAAAGTATGCTCAAATCTCCTGAAACGGAAAAAGTTAAAAGCGGTGCACGCCTGCTCATCCGCAAGCTGGCAGAAGCATCCGCCATTCGTGCCCCACAAGCAGACAGTATCGCTCAGGAAATCGCAGCGTCACGATACCCTTATATCATTGTCTGCGGCGACTTTAACGATACTCCCATTTCCTATGCACACCGGGTCATTGAAAAAGGATTAAATGATGCTTTTACCAAGTCCGGCCGCGGGCTGGGTATCTCTTATAATCAAAATAAATTCTATTTCCGGATAGACAATATTCTGGCAAGCAAAAACCTTAAACCTTATAACTGTACGGTGGACCGTTCTATAAAAGAATCCGACCATTATCCAATCTGGTGTTATCTGAAGAAAAAAGATTGAAAACGAATCAATAATTAATACTTTATACCTAATACTTAAAACTTATGTTTAAGAAGTGTATTTTTATTTTAGCTACAAGTTGTATGATGTACTCCTGTACCACACAGACGGAAACTAATCCGTTCCTGACTGAGTTCCAAACCGAACATGGCGTACCGCCTTTCGATAAAATCAAACTGGAACATTATGAACCTGCCTTTCTGAAAGGCATTGAAGAGCAAAATGCAAATATCGATGCAATAGTGAACAACTCTGAAACGCCAACCTTTGAAAATGTAATTGTGGCTCTTGACAATAGTTCCCCGATACTGGACCGGGTTAGCGCCATCTTTTATAACATGACGGAAGCAGAAACAACAGATGATCTGAAAGAATTATCTATTAAACTCGCCCCGACATTGTCCGAACACAGTGATAATATCTCACTGAATCAAGATCTTTTCAAGAAGGTTGATGCTGTATACCAACAGAAAGATGCATTGGGACTGACTACCGAACAACAACGCCTGCTGGAAGAAACCTACAAAGGTTTTGTCCGTTCCGGTGCAAACTTATCCCCTGAGAAACAGGCACGCTTGCGCGAAGTCAACAAAGAACTGTCTACATTAGGTATCAAATTCAGTGATAACGTGCTGAATGAGAACAACGCCTTCAAACTTTATATAGACAAGGAAGAAGATCTAGCCGGACTGCCCAACTGGTTCCGTCAAAGCGCCGCTGAAAAAGCAAAAGAAGACGGACAAGAAGGCAAATGGCTGTTCACATTGGGTAATGCCAGTCGTCTTCCATTCCTGCAATACTCTGAAAATCGTCCGTTACGCGAACAAATGTACAAGGCCTACATCAACCGCGGCAACAACAATGACAAGAACGACAACAAGAAGAATATTACAGACATCGTAAAACTACGTCTGGAAAAAGCGCAATTACTGGGCTTCGACTGTTATTCTAATTTTGTTTTGGATAATACGATGGCTAAAAATTCCACAGCCGTTATGGACTTCTTAAACAACCTGTGGAGCTATTCATTGCCAAAAGCAAAAGCCGAAGCTGTTGAATTGCAGAAAATAATGGATAAAGAAGGCAAAGGTGAAAAACTGGAAGCGTGGGACTGGTGGTTCTATACAGAAAAACTCCGCAAAGAGAAATACAATCTGGAAGAAGACGAAATCAAACCTTACTTTAAGTTAGAAAATGTACGCGAAGGCGCTTTCGCTGTAGCTAATAAGCTTTATGGGATCACTTTAACGAAATTGGAAGGTATCCCCGTATACCACCCCGATGTAGAAGTTTTCGAAGTGAAAGATGCAGATGGCTCACACTTGGGTGTTTTCTACGTAGATTATTTCCCCCGTCCGGGCAAGAGCGGCGGTGCATGGATGAGCAACTATCGCGAACAACAAGGTGCCATCCGCCCGTTGGTATGCAATGTATGCAGCTTCACAC
>OLAF01000322.1_pt1 | contig 12924 bp, 10 predicted proteins | sample 1608961 | NCBI WGS metagenome assembly OLAF01 (sample SAMN02674970, study PRJEB24791) | human gut metagenome, SKBSTL043 | isolation source: stool | host: Homo sapiens | place: USA | reverse complement strand
TCAGACGTGTGCTCTTCCGATCTCCAGGAAAGGGGGTGAAAAGATGGATATGATCCCCCGTAATGACTATGGCGAACGGTGCCAGTTCGATGCTTACTGCAAACTGGTACTGTACCATGAGGCAATCGACTACCTCCGGGAAATGCAGAGGCGCCGTGACAGGGAACTGTCATTCAGCGACCTTCCGCAGATGGAGATGGACAAGCTCTGCGTTGTAGATCATTACCCCAGTGACAGATTTACATTCTCGTCCCATGGGTATGACCTGCATATTGAAAACGAGCTTGTGGCTGATGCCTTCGCCGGTTTGTCTGTTCAGGAGCAGAGTATTTTGATCCTGCATTTTGTTCTGGACCTGCCGGATCAGGAGGTTGGCCGCCTTGTTGGAATGTCTCGCAGCGCCGTTCAGCGGCGAAGGGCAAAATCATTGACCGAGCTGCGGATCAAGTTGGCCGCACTCATGCCGAAGGGAGGTTGACGGTATGAAGAACCCCACTTACAAGGGCAAGGAGCTTCTTCCTCTTTCGGTGATTGACGCCGCCCGTGACGGGGACTCTCAGGCTGTGGAGCAGGTGCTCCGGTATTATGAGGGCTATATCAATAAGCTCTGCGCGCGGACGCTTTACGATCCTGACGGCCAGCCCCATGTTCGGGTGGACGAGTACATGAAGCGCCGATTGGAGATCAAGCTCATTCATTCCATTGTCAGCATGAGCTGACAAGCCCGGTCTGAAAGCGGAAACAGCTTACCCTTTCCCTGTTTCTCTCTTTCGTGGCCGAAGGCAGCACCTTGACAAAGAAAGCCCGTTGGGAGGCCAACGCCGCAGTATAAGGCAAACGGATACATTCCTGTTTGTGCCGAGCCATACGGCCGGTGCGCCATGACCTCGTTTCAAGTCCGCAGGACGGGACCACTGTAACGGGCGAGCGAACAGCACCAGACCGCAAAGCAAGCGTGGCAGCTTGCGGGCGATGACACACGGGCAGGGTCAAAGATACTCGCGCATTGAACGCCCACACAGCATTGTGCGCCGCACCCATCAGCATGGGCCGGGGTGAGATTCCCGTGGAGCTGTGCCAGCAGCCGTCCGTAAGCCTATTTTTCTTTTTTTGAAAGTTTATGGATAGATCGTAAACTTTTCAATTAGCAGCAGACAAATACGGAGCAGCACGGTAAAATAGTAGTGGAAGTTATATTACCCACACATATTCGTGCTGTTCCTTTTCATAACTGAAAGGGGGTTCTCATGTCTCAAACATGGAACGGCACGAAGAAAGAAACCCCTGAAAGAAGGACATATACGGTTGACGATATTGCTCAAATCCTGGGCATCGGAAGAACTTCCGCATATATCCTTGTAAAAGAAGGGCACTTCAAAATCGTGCGAATTGGTAACGCCATACGCATTTCCAAGCGGTCATTTGACGAGTGGCTTGACTCCCTCGACCTGTGATCCAAGAAAGGAAGAACGATATGGCATCTATAATCAAGCGAAAGAAAAACTATTCCGTTGTTTACAACTATGTGGACGAAAACGGAGAAACCAAACAGAAGTGGGAAACCTGGCATACCCACAAAGAGGCCTTAAAGCGCAAGGCGGAAATCGAAAATCAGCAGCACACGGGAACTTTTCTCCCGCCAAGCAATCAGACGATCACCGAGTTCCTTTATGACTTCGTATCTCTTTACGGAGAAAAGAAATGGGGCGTGTCTATGTATGACGGCCAAACGGCACTGATTGCGAACTATATCAATCCGATCATCGGTGATATGGAGGTACAGGCGGTTACTCCCCGTGCGGTTGACGGTTATATCCAAACCTTACAGAAAACCAAGTCGGTGTCTACCAAGACCCGAAAGGCCGTTACCACCTATGTCAGCGACAAGACCATTGAAAAGATCATCAAGCTCCTGCGGTGTGCGTTTAAGCAGGCGGTACGCTGGGAAATCATTGCAAGAAATCCCTTTGACAATGTGATCCTCCCGAAAACGGAGTATGCGAAACGGGATATCTGGACAGCGGATATGATCCGTCTTGCCCTGGACAAATGCACGGACAGCAAGCTCTATGTAGCAATGAACCTTTCCTTTGCCTGCTCTCTGCGTATGGGTGAAATCCTGGGGTTGACCTGGGAGAACGTCCATATTTCTGATGAAGATATTGCGGCGGATAACGCCTATGTCTACATCGACAAGGAGCTGACGAGGGCTTCCAAACGGGCGATTGAAACGCTGGGTGAGAAGGATATCTATTACATCTTCACTCCGCTCATGCCGAACACCAGCACAAGAATTATTCTGAAAAAGCCGAAAACCGATTCCAGTATCCGTAAGGTGTGGCTGCCGAAAACGCTGGCTTACATCCTGCGGGAATGGAAGAAGTCCCAGGACGAGCTGAAAGGCTTCCTGGGCGACGAATATCAGGACTTCGATCTGGTGGTGGCACTTCCCAATGGACGGCCCTGCGAGGATCGGATCATCCTCAAAGAGTTTGCAAAGCTCCGTGAGGACGCAGGGCTGCCGAAGGTGGTCTTTCATTCTCTCCGTCATTCCAGTACCACCTACAAGCTAAAACTGAACCACGGCGATCTGAAAGCCACCCAGGGCGATACGGGCCATGCCGAGATCGACATGATAACCAGTATCTATGCTCACATTCTGGACGAGGACAGAAAGGTCAATGCTCAGAAATTCGAGACAGCCTTCTATGCCAAGCCTGATCTTCGCAATGTCCGTCCGCCAGAGGAACCTGCAAAATCGGAGCCTGCGACCCTGGACCTTGAAAGCCTTGTGGAGCAGCTTCAGAAATCGCCGGAGCTGGCAAGTGCGCTCGCAGCCCTGATAGCGGCGCAAGCCCCGGCAAAGTGATCCGAAAAATCGAATTAGCAAAACGCAGAATTTTCTTAGCAAATTTCTGAAAAGCGTTCGAGTCCAATTAGCAAATATACATCATGCGGCGCATAAAAATCTCCCGGTAACGGAAGTGAAATTACCGGGAGAAGGAGGAACAAAAAAACGCTGCAAACCCCGAAAAAAGGCTTGCAGCGGTGCTTTCTGGCGTCCCAGAGAGGATTTGAACCTCCGACCCCACGCTTAGGAGGCGTGTGCTCTATCCAACTGAGCTACTGAGACATTTATAAGTTTTATGTAATTTTCATTGCTCGAAGGAATCGAACAATCTGCCGCTTAGGAGGCAGTTACTCTATCCAACTGAGCTATGGGCTCATGTGCCTGAAACCCGGTGATTTCAAGGTTTTCGCACGGTTTCAGTGCGATTCTTATGGCTTTATTTTAGTTCTGCTTTGATAAGAAAAATAATTATGAAATCATATTTGTTTTCCTTATCGTAGCGAGGCGACGATTTCCCTTCCACAGAAGGCTTGGGAAGCGGTTTGTCCGCCACTCGGTAGGTTTTGAACCCCATTCCTATCAAGTCAGCGACGCAAAGGGAAGCGCTGAGCGCTTTCTTAGGAGGCGACCGCTCTATCCTGCTGAGCTACGGGACCATATGGCTGAAGCCCTTTATTTTCAAGGCTGTCAGCGTTTCGGATGATGATATATTCATCACGATTTCTGCTAACATCGGGGTCATTTTCGTGTTAGCAAGCTGCTAATTTTGGCGGTAGGCCATTTTCCCACCCGGCAAATTTAACTCGCCAGTCAGGTGGGAGCACGGAGCAGCTTCCGTGCCGACCTCGAACTCTGCGCCCGTTTTCAGCTTTTGGAAAAGCGGACGTCGACCGTCTTATTAGGAGGCAGTCGCTCTATCCTACTGAGCTATGGGCTCATGCGCCTGAAACCCGGTGATTTCAAGGTTTTCGCAAGTTGCCGCCGAAGAACGCAATTTTCAGCAGCAAACCTATTATAGCATAATCGGCGGATTCGCGCAAGGGAAAAGCAACTTGCGCGCGAAAAATCGGGGAACTTTTTCCTGCCGGACGCGCGATGAGGAGATCATTCCCCCCTTGATAATACCAAGGCTCTTCGACTTTTACGTCCAAAACTCCGCCGTCAGGACTCCTCCGCCCACTCGTCCATCTCGTCCCACTCCGCGTCATAATACGCTTCCTGTACCCGGTGCGCGTAGTACGTCGCCTGCCACTCAATCCCGCGCGGAGTCAGCGAAACGCGGTTCAGGTACTGGTAGTAGTGCCCCAGCTCGTGCGCCAGCATGAATATGGTTCCCCATGTGTAATTTTGCAGCGCCCGAAAGTCGCCGTCGTAGTCGTAGCCCCGGCGACGTCGATGGTGATGCTGTCGTCCGGGTCATCCGGCACAAAGCAGCGCCCGTAGCACAAATCGCCGTCGTTCGCGCGGATTTTCTTCGTGTTCGGGATGTAAACGTTCACCCGAATCGGAAACGGGTAATTTGCCCGCAGCCAGCGGACAAACGTATGCACTTCGCGGCGCAGGAACGGATGCACCTGCGGATGAATCCGGATGCGCAGCCCGTCGCGCATGACGGTTCGGTGCAGCGCCTCCGCCGAGTAGTTTTGCAGATTCCAGAGCTTGTTCATCTTACTTCATCCACCCGATTTCCGCCGCGAACGGGTTCACAAAGTCGAATGTGTCAAGTGTTGCATCCCGCGAAATCGTTTGCAGCACGTCCTCGTCCCAATAGTCCCGGATGACGTACTGCCCGTCGTCGTAATCCACGAAGAACGAGAACCCGTCCGTCACATCGGTCACGACCCACGCGTCCGTGTCCGTCCATTCCGCCGTGATGTACAGCCACGCAAGGTCGTCCAAATCACCCGATTCGGCAAATCCCGGCGTGTCGTATCCAACTGACAGAAAGATAGCATCCCCCTCGTGATAGGTGTCCAGATACGCATTTTCCGGCAGGTTTGAACTGCGCGTGATGGCATACGTCGCGCTGTCCGCGTCCCACACGGCGGCTTGCAGATACTTGTTCCCGTCCGCGTCCGCCAGCAGGAGCAGCACGCGCAGACTGCTGATGTCGCCAGCCACCACCGTGTCGCCATTGGTGAGCGACGGGGAAATCTGGTCGCCAAACTGCGGATTGATGGTGTTCCCCGACTTCGGGACGATGATTTCCTCCGCCGTGACCGCGCTGTCCTCCCGGATTTCGAGGGGCACACAGTCATCCACCGTGATGAACGCGCGCGCCCCCTCCGCCGATGCCAGCGGCAAGAGCAGGACGAGCATCAGTAGAATCAGAAAAACCGTTTGCTTGCAGTGATTCATATGCTGCCCCCTAATTGATTTGTTGCTGTTGATATTCTCCCCCTTCCCCCCATTTTCCTGCCAATCCACCTCCCCCGCGTCAGAATTTACAATTGTACGAAAAAACAGCCGCCGTCCTCAATACGACCTGCGGCTGTTACTATTATAATAGGAAGTTTTTCTTACGCAATCGGAATCTTCACCGTGTCGCTGCGCTCGCCGTCGCTGATGGAAACCTCCACCGCGCCGCTTTCGCCTGCTTCCACCACCGCCAGCGCTTCGCCGTAGTAGGTGTCGGTTTCCGGCGTTAGGTAGCTGCCCGGATGGAAGGGGCACGCACTGCCCGCCGCCAGCAGCTTGCCGCCGCTGACCGTGATGTTCACCATGCCGCGTTCCATCGGCTTCAATTCGCCCGCGCGGTCGGTGTAGCGGATGCGGATGTAGCACAGGCGGCCGGGTTTCGTTTTCTTTTCCTCCGGCACGGCGCGCAGAACCGTGTCCGCCCCGGCCGTTTGCAGCTTGCAGCGCCCCAGCACGCGGTCAATCGCGTCATAGGACACGGCTTCCAGCGTGCCGGATTGGTACGGAATGGTAAATTTCGCCAAACAGTCTTTCTTCAGCTGCTTTTCCGCCACTTTCTTGCCGTTCAGCAGCAAAGCGACCTTCGCTGCGCGCGCGTAGACCTCAATGTGCGCCTTCTTGCCCTCGCAGCCAGCCCAGCTCCACGACGGCATGGCGTCCGTCATCTTCCATGCCGACGGCGAATGCTTCTCGCCGGAGAACATGACCGGGCGAACCGCGATGTACGGCCCGATTTCCTGCTCCAGCGCGACGCGGGTGTACAGCGCTTCGCCCAGCGGACGGCCGTTCAGGTCGATTCGCCCCGACCCCGCCGTCGTCCAGCCCAGCCCGCTGAACTGCGTCGCGTACGCCTTGTATTCCCACGACCCAACGCCGACTTCACCCAGATAGTCCATCCCCGCCCAGACGAAATCGCCCACCAGACGCGGGTTCTTCTTCGCCTGCTCGCGGAAGCGGTACGCATCATTGCAGAACGTCTCGCTGCCCAGAATCAGCCGGTTCGGATACTTCTTCAGGTCGCGCTTGTAGCGGTAGATGCCGTAGTTGTAGCCCGCAATGTCCATGTTGGCAAACGCGTCGCGCGTGCGCACGTCACAGCCGTGCAAAGTCGCGCCGCGCTTCATGAATTCGTCGCCCATCAGACCCGCGAGGTCATTGAAGAACTTGCTGCCGACGGCCTTCTTCTTCTGCGGCTGCACCCCGGCGGCGCGCAGCTTCTCCGCCTTTTCGGCTTCCTTCTTCGCCTTCTCGTCGCTGTACACGCCAAAGCCGATGGAGGACAGGAAGTTGAAGAAGATGTTGATGCCGCAGGTGACGGGGCGGGTATTATCCAGCGAATGCAGGTAGTCCGTCAGCTCGCGGGTGAGCTGGATGCCCTTCTTCTGCGCCGTTTCGCTGACCTCGTTGCCCGTGGAGTACAGGATGACGCACGGGTGGTTGTAGTCCTTGTCCACCATGTCGGCGATGTCCTGCTTCCACCACTTGTCAAAGTACGGCACATAGTCGTATTCCGTTTTATGGATGTACCAGTGGTCGATGTACTCGTCCATCATCAGCATACCGAGGCGGTCGCACGCGTCCAGCAGTGCCTTCGAGCAGGGATTGTGCGCGCTGCGGACGGCGTTGTAGCCGTTTTCCTTCAGCAGACGGACGCGGCGCTCTTCGCCCTGCGCATAGCAGCGCGCGCCGAGGATGCCCTGGTCGTGGTGGATGCACGCGCCCTGCACAATGACGCGCTCGCCGTTGAGCAGAATGCCCTTTTTGCCCCACGAAAGGGTGCGGATACCGAAGGTCTGCAAGTCCTCGTCGCTGCCGAAGCGGACGCGGCAGGTGTAGAGGTTCGGGTGCTCCACGTCCCACAGCTTTGCGTTAGGGACGGTCAGCGTCAGGGTGACTTCGCCCGTCGTGTCCGCGGCGGCGGATGCAACCTGCTTCTCGCCCGCAAGCACATCCACCGACACGCGCCCCGCGCCGACGGTGCGCACGGTAACCTCCACCGTCGCGGGATTGATGGACACCGTGCGGATGCGAACGCCGTTCAGGGCGATATGCTGCTGCTTATCCGCCGTCCACAGCACCACCGGGCGATAGATGCCCGCGCCGGAATACCAGCGGCTGTTGGGCTGATCGCTGTTGCGGGCAATCACGCGCAGCTCGTTCTCCTCGTCAAAGCGGACGCGGTCGGTCAAGTCCGCATAGAAATTCGTGTAGCCGTACGGGCGCTCGGCAATCTTCTCGCCGTTCAGGTACACCTCCGCCAGATGGTACACGCCCTCAAATTCCAGCATCAGCGTCTTGCTGCGCAGGGACTTATCCGGCGTAAAGCGGCGGATGTACTCATAGTCGCGCCCCTCGTACCAGCCGCCGTTGATGCCGTTTGCGGACAGCTCCGTGCGGGGTTCCGCCTGCATGGCGTCGTGCGGGATGGTGACGGGGACGAAGTTTTCCTGGCTGTCCAAATGGCGAAAGAGCCAGCCGGTGTTCCAAGCGGTTGCTTTCATCGGGGAAGTCATCCTTTCCAGTGTATTGTTTTTTATACTATTTCCAGATGAAAATGCGGTGTCGTATCCTCATTTGGAAATAGTATTTTCTGCACGAAAACCCCACCCGAAGCAGGACGCTCCGGGTGGGGCGGAATACAGGCCTATCCCGCATTCCGAAACGATGGGATTATTCCTTGCACGAGAACGCCTTGACCGTCACGGTCACGAAGGAAATCAGGTACAGCGCCACGCCAGCCAGCGAGCAGTACAGCGCCACATCCTCCGTTGCGGGGCGGTTGACGGGGATGAACCACACGTCCGCCGCCAGCTTCACGCGGTCCATCGCGAAGAAGGAGATGCAGCCGATTAGCGCAAAGCCAGTCAGCACAATCACGATGTCCTTCAAGGCGGAGGGCTTCTTCATCTTGTCTGCCGCGAAGAGCAGCACAATGGCGGCGACCGTCAGCACGACGGGCCAGATGTTCATCGCCTTGCCAGCCATAAAGCCGGTCAGCGACGTTACCAGATAAATCACCAGGGCGGCAAGCGCCGTCACTGTGGCGAAAATGCTCGTCTTTTTCATGCCTTTTTGCCTCCCTTGGAAGTTGCCTTGCTCACAACCCAGAACACGAGGCTCAGCGCCGCCAGCGCACCAAAGGCGTATTCGCAGGCGGTGTACGCCACGCGCCACGGGGTCATGACTTCAACCGTGCTGACAACGGTGGTGGACTTCACGCCGTTGAGCATCGCGGAGTTCGCCAGCGCGTACAGGGCATTGTGGATGTCGTTCTTAATCGCCAGCAGCATCGCACGGTCACCAGAGAGCGCTTCCGCGTTCCAGTAATCGACGCTCGCGCCGAAGCCGCAGAAGTTGGTCGTGCCCGCCATCAGGGATTCCTTCGGCGCAGCCTTGAGCGAAACGCCGGTGAAGTCCGTCACGTTGTAGCCGTGGAAGCCCCATTCACCCTGCAGGATGTTGACCATCGTCGCCACGTTTGCGCTCGCGGCCACCGCGCCGTGGCGGTTGTAGGAGGTCATCACGCCGCGCGCGCCGGAGGTGTAGGTGTTGTCCTTCGTCGCGTCGCCCTCAAAGGAAGCGGGCTTGCCGTTGCCTTCAAACGCCTGCTGCAGGTTGCGCAGCTCCAGCTCACGCGCCTTCTGTTCGTTCATGAACACGGCGACGCCGGAACGGTTGATTTCCTGATCGTTGAAGCCCATGTGCTTGATGTTGACGAGCGTGCCCTTGCTCTGCGCGCCCTGCACCACCGCGCTGCCGACATAGCCGGACAGAATCGGGTCTTCGGAGTAGTATTCCACGCCGCGGGCGTTGTACGCGTGACGGTGGATGTTCATGCCCGGGCCAATCATAATCGGCAGATCCAGCACGAGGGTAGATTCGCCGAGGATGATTTCGCCGTTTTCAAACGCCAGTTCCTTGTTCCAAGCGTAGGCGAGGTTCACAGGAGAGGGCGCAACGCGCGTGCCGGACGTGTAATCCGCCGCATCCGCGTAGGGCACGCCCTGATAGCCGCCTTCGTTCAGGTAGTGGGAGTCAGAGCCGCCGGGGCCGTCGTCCGCAGCCTTCTGCGGCATGTTGACGGAGGCGATGCCCTGAATGTTATGGAACGCATTGGCGGAGAAATCAAGGAACTCCGCGACCGTGACCTTGTTGACCAGCTCTTCCCAGCGCGGGTCATCGTAAGGCGCGTTCTTCATGTCGTTGATGGTGAGCGTAGACGTGGTGTCGCCAAAGACAAGGTCGGACACGTCGTCATCGGTCTTGAGGGTATACAGGTCGTTGTTCAGCAGGCGGGAAACCGTCGCGTTCGCGGTCAGACCGGAATAGGTCTTGGGGAACGTGCCGTTCCAGTCGGCGCGGCTCAGATAGGTCACCGTGCCGGGCTCAAAGGCGTTGTAATCCATGGCGTAGTCGCCTTCGGTCAGCTGGTTGGTGATGGCCGTGCCGTTCTTGCTCACGGCGAAGGTGGTCTTGTCCACATCGCCCGTCCACGTCCACTTGTAGGTCTTTGCCGCGTTGCCGTCGGCGGTCATGCCGTCCGCGACGGTCTTGCCCTGCGCCGCAAGCACGTTGTTCAGCGCGTCATGCGCGTCCGTGCCGATGGCGAAGTAGTAGTCGCCGGGGTCAACGATGTAGGTCTTGGCGCCATTGGCGTCGTAGGAGGCGAGGTTCGCCAGATCAACCTTCATGGTGATGGTCTGGGATGCGCCGGGCTGCAGCGTAGAAGACTTTTCAAAGTCCATCAGCTGCACAGCGGCCTTTTCCACGCCGTTCTGACGGTCATAGTCGGTGTAAGGCACGCTTGCGTACACTTCCACAACGCTCTTGCCCGCCACGTCGCCGGTGTTCTTCACAGTCACGGTGACGGTCGCGGTCTTCTTGTCATCCGCAATGGTCACGCTGTCCAGCGTCTGCTCGAAGGTGGTGTAGGACAGACCGTAGCCGAAGGGATAAACGACTTCGTTGGCGTAATCCCATGTGCCGTCCTCGGTGGCGACGGTGCCGTCGGCGTTGGCGTAGGTGCCAGCCTTGGCTTCCGCGCCGCCGTTGCCCAGCACAATATCAGCATAGCGGGTTTCGTAGTAGCGGTAGCCGGCGTAGATGCCTTCCGCCTCAATCAGGTAGGAGTTGACATTCGCGTCCGCCGCGAAGTCCGCCGCGTTCGTCCACGGGATGTTGCCGTAGTTCGCCATAGCGGGCGCGAGGGCGCTGTTCTTCGCCATCACATCGCCAAGGTGCGCGGAGGGAGAGACGGTGCCGTTAAGCACGTCCGCCACGCCATAGAAGCCGTACGCGCCGGGGAAGCCGATCCAGACGATGGCGTCGATGTCCGGGTCGTCCTTCAGGTTGGCGATTTCCATCGGGTTCGTGGCGTTGACCAGCACGATGACCTTGTCGAAGTTCGCCTTCGCCTCGTTAATCATCGCCATTTCCTCGTCCGACAGGGAGAGGATGTTGCCGGTAACGGTGCTGACGCCTTCCGCCAGACCGTCCTTGCCGGGATAGTAGCCATTGCCGGCTTCGCTGCCGGGGCGGCCGACGACGACGATTGCCGCGTCGCTGTATTCCGCGTAATCCTTGCGGAAATCAGCGTTCAGGGCGGTCAGCTCGTCCAGCGTCAGTTCGCGCGGGTCATTGTACGCGGTAATCTCGGCATATTCCGGGATGATGCCGCCGCCGAAACGGGGCTTCGTCCACGTCTTATCCGCAAAATACTTCGCATACGCCGCCTGCACGGACGGGTTCAGCTGGAAGCCGCGCTCGGTGAAGCAGTCGAAAATCTGCACGGTCGCGTTGCCGTCGGTAATCGAGCCGCCGGAGGAGCCGTACACGGGCGCGTAGCTGCGCACGCCCAGCATGGTGATTTTCGCATCCTTGCTCAGCGGAAGCGCGTTGCCATCATTCTTGAGCAGCGCAACCGTTTCCTGCGATTCGCGGATGGCAAACTCCTTCAAGCCCTCGAAGGCTTCCTTGGCCGTCTTAAACTTGGAGACGTACGACCACGCCTCGCCGGTTTCGTCAACTTCGGTCACCGTCAGCTGACTGCGCGTGTTGAAAAACGCATCAACGGATGTACGATACGTCTCCAGAATAGAACCAGCCATCAGCGAGATGGCCAGCAGCAGGGAAAACACAAGCGTAAATCCCCGCCAGACAGAAGAACGCTTGAACATGGATATCCTCCTTTTACGGAAAATGAATGGAGCAGGGGAACACAAAAGCACCCATCCAAGCGAATTAGACAGGCTGCCCCTGTATTCCAAATTCGGCGTAGATCCCCCTTCGATCACCCGCCGCCTATGTAGATTGTAACACGAAAACAACCGCTTTCGCCATGCCCTTTTTTCGCTTGTTTCGTGAATGTTGAATCATTGCTTAACTTATGTTGCGAATCAGTTGATTTTTGTGAATTTCGCTCGAAGGATAACGGATTTTCCGCCGCCAAATATTTCGATGCGCCCGTGCAAATCTTCTTGCAGGGTTCATTTTTCTGTGTTATAATTCTATCATATTATATTATCCGGAAAGGAGCGCGCACCCCTCCATGAAAAAATCGCCCAAATCCGCCAAATTCTTCGCTTCCCACTGGTCAGCCTTCCTCCAGCAGTTCAAGAACCTCCACCTCCGCGGGGATCGCTTCGTCATGCTGACCGTTGCGGGTCTAATCAACGCATTCGGCGTCAGTGTTTTCCTTTATCCCGTCAATCTTTATGACTCCGGCATTTCCGGCACGGCGATGCTGCTGGCGCAAATCACCCCCGATTGGTGCAGCCTGTCGCTGATTTTGCTGCTGCTCAACGTGCCGCTGTTCCTCTTCGGGCTGAAGCGGCAGGGCGTGCAGTTCACCATTTACGCCGTGTATTCCGTGTTCATCTACTCCCTCGGCGCGTGGCTGATTCAGGGGCCTTTGCCGCTTGACGTCAGCATTTCCTCGCCGCTGGCAGGGACAGACCTGCTGCTCTGCGCGCTCTTCGGCGGATTGATTTCGGGCGTCGGCAGCGGGCTTGCCATCCGCGGCGGCGGCGCGATGGACGGCATGGAGGTCATGGCGGTCATTTTCGCCCGCAAGCTCGGCATGACCGTCGGCACGTTCGTCATGAGCTACAACGTCGTGCTGTACATCCTCGCCGGACTGCTCCGTTCCAGCTGGATTCTCCCCCTGTATTCCATTATCGCCTACGCCGTCGGGCTGAAAGTCGTCGATTTTGTAATCGAGGGCATCGACCGCAGCAAAGCGGCGCTGATTGTCACCCGCAGCCCGGACGCCATCTGCCGCGCGCTGGGCGAGGCGTTCGGCACAGGCATGACGTGCATCCCGGCGCAGGGCGGTTTTTCGCACGAGGAAATGACGATTGTGTACTTCGTCGTCAACCGCTTCCAAATCAGCCGGATGAAGGACATTGTGCATGACCTTGATGATCGCGCGTACATCACCATCAGCGAGGTGGCGGATGTGTTCAAGCTCAATCAGGACAAGCTGTCGCAAAAGGTGGATAATCAGCCGCTGCTGCCGAGGAGGAGGAAGTAACGCCTTGCTGTCCCCCGGCTGGGGGATTTTGATGTGCTTGTTCGCTGCTTGCGCGTTATTTTGCAACGATATGGATAATGTTGCAGGGGATTTCGCTCCTGCGGGAGCGACCAAAGGGCTTTCC
>OLAF01000298.1_pt1 | contig 13514 bp, 9 predicted proteins | sample 1608961 | NCBI WGS metagenome assembly OLAF01 (sample SAMN02674970, study PRJEB24791) | human gut metagenome, SKBSTL043 | isolation source: stool | host: Homo sapiens | place: USA | reverse complement strand
CCCACGCCCCGCTGGATGTCCTCCAAGTGGTTCCGTTATGGCTTTTTGCTCTTTTTCCTGACGATGTTCGGCAACATGGTGTTCCAGACCTATCTGGTCGCTGCTGGTGCTGCGTCCCTACGGGAGGCCATTAAGCTGTTCTGGACATTCCGTGTGCCGTGGGACTGGGCCTACACCGCCGGGACGGTGACGGATTGGGTGGCACAGTTCAGCTTCGGCTTTTATAGCTTGATGCTGACCTCGCTGCTCATCGGCCTCATCGTCATGGTGCTCTACAAGCCCCGTACATGGTGCGCCTTCTGCCCCATGGGGACTATGACCCAGAGTATTTGCAAGCTGAAAAACAAAGACTGACAATATACAAACGAAAGGAGCCTTTTTCATGGCTGAACTGAAAATTACTGCTGCGAATTTTGAAAACGAGGTACTGCGTTCCGACAAGCCCGTCCTGCTGGATTTCTACGCGGACTGGTGCGGACCGTGCAAAATGCTCTCTCCCATACTGCATGAGCTTGCCGAAGAAAAAAGCGGTACGCTCAAGGTGGGCAAGGTCAATGTGGACGAGCAAATGGAGCTGGCAATGCGTTTTCAGGTATCCAGCATCCCGATGCTGGTCGTATTCAAGGATGGAAAGGCCGTTGCCAAATCGGTCGGCTATCGGCCTAAGTCGGAGATCGCCGCCATGGTGGAGGGCGCAAGATGAAAGTTGTGATCGTAGGCGGCGTGGCCGGCGGCGCGTCTGCCGCCGCCCGCATCCGCCGTTTGGATGAACACGCGCAGATCATCATGATCGAGCGCAGCGGCTATGTGTCCTATGCCAACTGCGGCCTGCCGTATTATGTGGGCGGTGTGATCAAAGAGCAGAAAGAACTGACACTGCAAACTCCGGAGAGTTTCTGGGATCGTTTTCGCATTGATGTGCGGGTACGGCAGGAAGTAACTGCGATCAATCCCGCAGAGAAAACCGTTACCGTCCATGCACTGGACAGCGGAAAAATCTATACGGAAACCTATGACAAGCTGCTTCTTGCCCCCGGCGCAAAGCCGACGGTTCCTGCGCTTTCCGGCGTCAGCAGCAAGTGTGTTTTCACGCTGCGCACCGTGGAGGATACCCTCCGCATCAGGCGCTTTGTAGAGGATCAGAAACCGAAAACCGCTGTTTTGGCTGGCGGCGGCTTTATCGGTCTGGAAATGGCGGAAAACCTTGTGGGGATGGGCGTTTCGGTTACCATCGTTCAGCGCCCGAAGCAGCTATTAGCGCCGCTGGATGCGGATATGGCGAGCTTTGTCCATGCGGAAATGCGCAGACACGGCGTGGCTCTGCGGTTGGGTGAAACCGTCACCGGATTCCGGCAGGACGGAGATTCCGTGCTGACGCTGCTGGAGGATAGTGAGACGCTGCGCTCCGACATGGTGCTGCTGGCCATCGGCGTCACGCCGGACACCCATCTGGCAAAGGAGGCCGGGCTGGAGTTGGGCATCCGGGACAGCATCGCTGTCAACGAGCGGATGGAAACCTCCGTGCCGGACATCTATGCTGTGGGCGATGCCGTAGAGGTCACCCATTTTGTAACCGGGCAGAAAGCGTTGATTTCGCTGGCGGGGCCTGCCAACAAGCAGGGACGCATTGCCGCTGACAATATCTGCGGCGGAAACAGCCACTTTCACGGCTCTCAGGGTTCGTCTGTTCTGAAATTGTTTAGCTTGACCGCGGCCTCTACTGGAATCAATGAGAAGGCAGCGCAGGCAGCAGGGATCGCTTACGACAAAGTCGTATTATTCCCGGCATCCCACGCTATCTATTATCCCGGCGCACAGTCTATGGCAATGAAGGTACTGTATGAAAAAGAAAGCCTGCGGCTGCTCGGTGCGCAGATCGTTGGCGGCGACGGTGTGGACAAGCGTATTGATGTACTGGCAACGGCCATTCGCGCAAAAATGACAGCTTTGGAACTGACGGAGCTTGACCTTTCCTATGCGCCGCCCTATTCCTCTGCCAAGGATCCGGTCAATATGGCCGGTTTTATGATCGAGGATTTGGAGAGCGGGAAGGTACGGCAGTTCCATTGGAATGAGGTTGAGGACTTGCCTTACGATGGCAGTGCGACGCTGCTGGACGTCCGCACGGAAGGCGAATATCGGCGTGGACACTTGAATGGATTCCGCAATATTCCGCTGGACGATCTGCGGGAGCACTTGGACGAGTTAGAGCGGGACAAGCCTATCTATGTGAATTGCCAGACTGGGCTTCGCAGTTATCTGGCCTGTCGGCTTTTGACGCAGTATGGTTTCAGCTGTTCCCATCTCTCCGGCGGATACAGTTTTTATCAGGTCGTAACACAAGAGCAGCAGACAGCGCGGAGCGCCTATCCCTGCGGAATGGAGAAGCTATGAGTGAAAATTTATTTGGCTTGACGGTTGCGGCAGATAAAGGCTTGGATGATCTGCAATGCCAGCGCCTTTTAAGCGAAAATCGCAGGTATCAGGAAGTCATGCTGCAATACCGCTGCGCACTGAAAGCACTTGAAAGCAGGTTGGAAATTCTGAACGAAGAGTTTTCATTGCAGCATGACCGCAATCCGATAGAAAGTATGAAAAGCCGCTTGAAGTCGCCGTCCAGCATTATGAATAAGATGCAGAAGCGCGGACTTCCTCTGGATTTTCCGACCATGCAGGCAAATATCATGGATATTGCCGGTGTGCGTGTGATCTGCTATTTTGAGGAGGATGTGTTCTTTTTGGCAAAGTGCTTAAAAGATCAGTCTGACATTGAAATTATCACAGAGAAAGATTATATTTCACACCCTAAGCCAAATGGCTATCGCAGTCTGCACCTGACGATCCGGCTGCCGGTATTCTTTGCGGAAAAAGAGATCCATGTGCCAGTGGAGATACAACTCCGTACAATCGCTATGGACTTCTGGGCAAGCCTTGAGCATACCATCCGCTACAAGAAAAACTTGCCGATAAATGCTGAAGTCGAAACTGAATTGAAAGAGTGCGCCGATTCCAGCAGAGAATGGGACAGCAAAATGGAACATCTACTGCACATCTTAACATAATGTGTCGAATATAAAATGAAAAGCACGCACTTTATTGCTTGTTTGGTTGGACGGCTTAGACTTGTCAGGGATCGCCTCATCCGCCTTGGGTGGGCGACCCCTGCGAGCCCCAACCAATTTCTCCGCTTTCTGGTTTTCAGTCATAGTCTTTTCTGCTTTCGGCGGACTGCCACGGCACAGCTTTTTCGGCTTCTATAATTGTAAGGAACATGGCTTTTCGCTGAATGGAAAGCGAAACTGACCCGGGCCGTGGCGGTCTGTTTTAAAGCGATAATTTTTTTGGAATTATCTTGACAAATTTTATCAAGATTGATATGATGGCAGTAACAAGCAAGCGAAAAGAGGATGCGGAACATGATCATCACCAAAGAGACGGACTACGCGCTGCGCATTTTGCGGGTGCTGCTGGACGGGGAGAAGCATTCGGTGGCCGAGATGTCGGAAACGGAATTGATCCCCAATCAGTTTGCCTACCAGATTCTGCGCAAGCTCTCCGCCGGCAATTTGGTGCGGGTGAGCCGCGGCGCTCTCGGCGGCTGCGAACTGTCCTGCGACCTGGACGCGACCTCCCTCTACGATCTCATGGGGGTCATGGGGGAGCGGGGCGTCCTGTGCGCCTGCATGGAGCCGGGATTTGAGTGCCGCTGGCAGGACGAGCACGGGCGGTGCGCCATCCACTGTCAGCTGGCGGCCTTGCAGCGAAAGCAGGACGAGGCGTTCCGCGCCGTGAGCCTGCGCAGGCTGCTGACCGGCGGATCCGATCCCCAAGATACAAGCGAGCTGTAAAATTTTAAGAGGAGGTACCCGTATGCTGTTTCAAACCACGGCGGCGCACGAAGAGCTGCGCGCGAAGATCCGGAGTTTTGCGGAGGAGGAGATCAAGCCCCTCGCATTTTTAATGGATCAGAACAACGAGTTTCCCGATGAGGCTGTCAAGAAGCTGGGTAAGCTGGGCTGGATGGGCATTCCCTACCCTAAGGAGTACGGCGGCGCCGGTCTGGACGCCCTGAGCTACGCCATCGCGGTGGAGGAGCTGGCCCGTGTGGACGGCGGCACGGGCGTAATCCTCTCCGCCCACGTCTCCCTCGGCTCATGGCCCATTTTCGCCTACGGCACTGAGGAACAGAAGAAGAAATATCTGGTTCCGCTGGCCAAGGGCGAGAAGATCGGCGCTTTCGGCCTCACGGAGCCCAACGCCGGATCCGACGCCGGCGGCACGGAGACCACGGCGCTGGATAAGGGGGACTACTACCTCCTTAACGGCGGCAAGATCTTCATTACCAACGCCCCTAAGGCGGACACCTATGTGGTTTTCGCCGTCACCACGCCGGACATCGGCACCCGGGGCATCTCCGCTTTCATCGTGGAGAAGGGCTGGAAGGGCTTTGAGTTCGGCGACCACTATGACAAGATGGGTATTCGCTCCTCCTCCACGGCGGAGCTGATCTTCAACAACGTGAAGGTTCCCAAGGAAAACCTATTGGGCAAGGAGGGCGAGGGCTTCAAGATCGCCATGTCCACGCTGGACGGCGGACGCATCGGCATCGCCGCGCAGGCGCTGGGCATCGCCCAGGGCGCGTTTGAGCACGCGTTGAGCTATTCCAAGGAGCGTGTCCAGTTCGGCAAGCCCATCGCGGCCCAGCAGAGCATCGCCTTCAAGCTGGCGGATATGGCCACCAAGCTGCGCTGCGCCCGGTTCCTCATCTACTCCGCGGCGGAGCTGAAGGAGCAGCACGCGCCCTACGGCATGGAGTCTGCCATGGCGAAGATGTACGCCTCGGACATCGCGCTGGAGGTCACCAATGATGCCTTGCAGATCCACGGCGGCAGCGGCTACCTCAAGGGCATGGAGGTGGAACGGGCCTACCGCGACGCCAAGATCACCACCCTCTACGAGGGCACTAACGAGATCCAGCGGGTGGTCATCGCCTCTCATCTGTTGGGCAGGCTGGGCAAGAGCTCCGGCGGCGAGAGCCGTTCGGCGGCCAAGAAACCCGCGCCCATCACCGGCATTCGCAAAAAGACCATCTTCCGGGAGGGGGATGCCGCCCAGCAGGTGGCCGACCTTGTGGCAGCACTGAAGAAGGACGGTCACGACTTCTCCGTGGGCATCCCCATGGATACGCCCATCCCGCAGGCGGAGCGGGTGGTCTCCGCGGGCAAGGGCATCGGGGAGAAAAAGAACATAAAACTGGTAGAGTCGCTGGCCAAGGCCGCCGGCGCGGCCATCGGTTCTTCCCGCCCTGTGGCGGAGACTCTCAAATATCTGCCGCTGAACCGCTATGTGGGTATGTCCGGTCAGAAGTTCACCGGCAATCTGTACATCGCCTGCGGCATCTCCGGCGCATCCCAGCACCTTAAGGGCATCAAGGACGCCTCCACCATCGTGGCCATCAATAAGAACGGTAACGCGCCTATCTTCAAGAACTGCGACTACGGCATCGTGGGCGATGTGGAGGAGATCCTGCCCCTGCTCACTGCCGCGCTGGATAGCGGCGAAAAGCTGCCCGCGCCGCCCATGGTAAAGATGAAGCGGCCCACGCCGCCGAAGCCCGCCCCCATCGGCGACCGCTACGTCTGCAGCGGCTGCGGCTACGAGTATGTGCCGGAGTTGGGCGACGAGGACGGCGAGATCGCGCCCGGCACGCTCTTTGAGCAGCTTCCCGCCGAGTGGGTGTGTCCCGAGTGCGCGGAGACGAAGGATCAATTTGTAAAGGCTTGAGGCCGTGAAGGAGGTAAGATAAGATGTATTGCGTGCGTAAAGTAACGAACGACCTCTACTGGGTGGGCGCCAACGACCATCGCCTGGCCCTGTTTGAAAACTGCTTCCCCATTCCCCGGGGCGTAAGCTACAACGCCTACTGCCTGCTGGATGAAAAGACGGTGCTCTTTGACACGGTGGACTGGTCTGCCTGCCGCCAGCTTTTGGAAAATCTGGCGTATGTGCTGGATGGCCGCGAGCTGGACTACCTGCTGGTCAACCATCTGGAGCCGGATCACGCCGCCTGCATCGAGGAGATCCTGCTGCGCCATCCCAAGGTGAAACTGATCTCCAACGAGAAGGCATTCATGCTCATGCGGCAGTTCGGCTTCCATGTGGACGGACATGAGTGCATCGAGGTGAAGGAGGGCGACACCTTCTCCTTCGGCAAGCACACCGTCACCTTTGTGGGCGCGCCTATGGTTCACTGGCCGGAGGCCATGGTGACCCTTGACGTCACCGACGGCGTCCTCTTTTCCGCCGATGCCTTCGGCACCTTCGGCGCGCTGGACGGCAAGCTGTTCGCCGACGAGGTGGACTTCGAGCGGGACTGGCTGGACGACGCCCGCCGTTACCTCACCAACATCGTGGGCAAGTACGGCCCCCACATCCAGCTCCTGCTGAAAAAGGCCGGCGGCGTTTTGGATCAGATCAAGTACATCTGCCCGCTCCACGGCCCCGTGTGGCGCAAGGATCTGGGCTGGTTCATCGAAAAGTACGACACATGGAGCCGCTATGCCCCTGAGACCCAGGGCGTGCTCATCGTCTACGCCTCTATGTACGGCAACACGGAGAACGCGGCGCAGGCGCTGGCGACGTCGCTCTGCGATAAGGGCATGAGCAAGGTGGCGATGTACGATGTGTCCTCCACTCATGTCTCCCAGCTGATCTCCGAGGCGTTTAAGTACAGTCACATTGTCCTGGCCTCTGTGACCTACAACCTCGGCATCTACCCCGCCATGCATGACTTCCTCATGGATATGAAGGCACTGAATCTGCAAAACCGCACCTTTGCCATCATTGAAAACGGCTCATGGGCGGTGAAGTCCGGTGACCTCATGCAGAAATTCGTCAACGATGAGCTTAAGAACATGACGGTGCTCAACGAGCGCCTCAGCCTCGCCTCGTCCATGGGCACGGACAAGCGCACTGAGCTGGAAGCACTGGCGGACGCCATTCTGGAATCTATGAAGTGACTGGCAGGGAAGCCAAAACCAAGACAACAGACAACAAACAGCCCCGCCGCGTCGGCTGCAGAAAAACCGGCTTTCAAAAACAGAGCGGGCAAGCGTGATACTGCGCTTGCCCGCTCTTTGCCCAAAAGGACATGAGAAGTGACTGGAGAAGATGAGAGGATCGAAATGGAGATCAGAAAACGAAACGGGAAGTCTGTTCCCTTTCAACAGGAGAAAATTTTCAACGCCATGAAAAAGGCGTTTGACGGACAGGGCAGGGAGATCGGGAGCAGAGAGATGGATGAGATCCTCGCCACCGTTCTCGACAATCTCTCCGTCACAGTACCGCTCACCGTGGAACGTGTGCAGGACGAGGTGGAGCGGACGCTCATGGAGCGCGGACACTATGAGGTGGCAAAGGCGTACATCCTCTATCGCGAAAAGCGGTCTGCGCTGCGCCGCGTCCGGCATACCATCGCGCAGACGGTGGGGGATAACTCGCTTGACGAGGTGCTGCGCCGCATCCAGATGGATTTTACCGAGGAAGTCTACTCCCTCGCGGCGCTTCAAATGAAGTTTGAGAGCTTCTGTCGCCCGGGCATGACGGAGGATGAGCGGGCTGAGGCACTGACCAAGGCGGCGGTAGAGCTGACTACGGCAGAGGCACCCAAGTGGGAGTTCATCGCGGCGCGGCTTCTGAACCACTCCTTTCGCTGTCGCAACGCACAGGAATGGGAGGGGCGCGGCATCGGCGACCTCTATGGCAGGCTTCGCTATCTGACGGATAAGGGACTCTACGGTGACTATATCCTTGCCCACTATACCCACGAGGAGATTGCCATGGCGGAGGACTTTCTCTGCCCGGAACGGGACGAGCTGTTCACCTACTCCGGCCTTGACCTGCTGCTCAAACGCTATGTGATCCAGTCACGCAGCCGCGTGCCGCTGGAAACACCGCAGGAGATGTTTTTGGGTATCGCGCTGCATCTTGCTATGAACGAAGGCTCTGACCGCATGGGGTGGGTAAAACGCTTTTACGATATGCTCAGCCGTATGGAGGTCACGATGGCGACACCTACCATGTCCAACGCACGAAAGCCCTACCATCAGCTTTCAAGCTGCTTTGTGGACACTGTGCCGGACAGTCTGGACGGCATCTACCGCTCGCTGGACAACTTCGCAAAGGTCTCTAAATTCGGCGGTGGAATGGGGATGTACTTCGGTAAGGTGCGCGCTGCAGGCAGCACCATCCGCGGCTTTCAAGGGGCGGCGGGCGGTGTTATCCGCTGGATCCGGCTGGTCAACGACACCGCCGTGGCGGTGGATCAGTTGGGGATGCGGCAGGGCGCTGTGGCGGTTTACTTAGACGCATGGCACCGGGATCTGCCGGAATTCCTTCAACTGCGCACCAACAACGGCGACGACCGCATGAAGGCGCATGATGTGTTTCCCGCCGTGTGCTATCCGGATCTCTTCTGGCGACTGGCGGAGGAGAACATAGACGCGCCGTGGCATCTCATGTGTCCGCATGAGATCCTCACGGTCAAGGGCTACGCACTGGAGGATTACTGGGGTACAGAATGGGAGAAGCGGTATCTGGACTGCGTCAATGACCCGCGCATCGAAAAGCGCAGCGTCACCGTCAAGGACATCGTGCGGCTGGTGCTTCGCTCGGCAGTGGAGACCGGCACGCCCTTCGCCTTCAACCGCGACAGCGTAAATCGTATGAACCCAAACGGCCACACGGGAATGATCTATTGCTCCAATCTCTGTACGGAGATCGCGCAGAACATGGCGCCCATCGAGCACATCAGCACTGAGGTGCACACGGAGAACGGCGACACAATAGTGGTGACGGCCACACGCCCAGGTGAGTTTGTGGTCTGCAATCTGGCGAGTCTGTCTCTCGGTAATCTGCCGGTGGAGGACGAGGCCTATATGGAACGCACGGTGGAAACGGCCATCCGCGCACTGGATAATGTGATCGACCTCAACTTCTACCCGTTGGAATACGCGCGGCTTACCAATCAGAAGTACCGCAGCATCGGCCTGGGCGTCAGCGGCTACCACCACATGCTGGCAAAGCGCGGCATCCACTGGGAGAGCGATGAGCACCTTGCCTTCACCGACGCAGTGTTCGAGCTCATCAACTACGCCGCTGTCAAGGCGGACACAGCTCTGGCACGGGAAAAGGGTCGTTACGCGCTCTTTGAGGGCAGCGACTGGCAGACGGGCGCGTATTTTGAAAAGCGGGGTTATACCTCCGAAAAGTGGCAGGCGCTTGCGGAAACGGTGGCGGTGCAGGGAATGCGCAACGCCTATCTGCTGGCTGTCGCACCCACTTCCAGCACATCCATCCTCTCCGGCACGTCGGCGGGCATAGATCCAATTATGAAGAAATTCTTCTTAGAGGAAAAAAAGGGCAGCATGCTGCCCCGCGTTGCTCCGGAGCTTTCTATGGATACATGGTGGTACTATAAGGCGGCGCATCTGATCGACCAAAGCTGGTCGGTGCGCGCCGCGGGCCTTCGCCAGAGACATATTGACCAGGCGCAGAGCATGAATCTCTATATCACCAACGACTATTCCATGCGTCAGGTGCTCAGACTGTATTTGGAGGCGTGGAGGGCCGGCGTCAAGACCATTTACTATGTCCGCAGCAAGGCCCTTGAGGTCGAGGACTGCGAAAGCTGCTCGTCATAAGGAGGATAGCATGACGGAACTGAAGAAAAAGCCCCTCTTTAACCCGGAGGGCGACCTTGATGTGCGCCTGCGGCGCATGATCGGCGGCAATACCACCAACCTCAACGACTTCAACAATATGAAGTACGCTTGGGTCAGCGACTGGTACCGGCAGGCCATGAACAACTTTTGGATCCCTGAGGAGATCAATCTCTCGCAGGATGTGAAGGACTATCCCCGCCTGCTGTCAGCCGAGCGCAGCGCCTACGATAAAATTTTGAGTTTTCTTGTCTTTTTGGATTCCATTCAGACAGCGAACCTGCCTAATATCGGCGCCTACATTACCGCCAACGAGGTCAATCTCTGCCTGTCCATTCAGGCGTTTCAGGAGTGTGTCCACTCACAGAGCTACAGCTATATGCTCGACACCATCTGCTCTCCTGTGGAGCGCAATGACATCCTCTACCAATGGAAAACGGACGAGCATCTGCTGCGCCGCAACACCTTCATTGGGGACTGCTACAACGAGTTTCAGGAGCGGAAGGACGCTCCCACGCTGCTGCGCGTGATGATGGCGAACTATATTTTGGAGGGCATCTATTTTTACAGCGGCTTTATGTTCTTCTACAATCTCTCCCGAAATGGGAAGATGTCTGGTTCGGCGCAAGAGATCCGCTATATCAACCGCGACGAGAACACGCACTTGTGGCTGTTCCGCAATATCATCACGGAGCTGCAAAAGGAGCAGCCGGAGTTGTTCACCGCCGAGAGCGTACAAGCGCTGCGCGAGATGATGCGTGAGGGCGTGGAGCAGGAGATCGCATGGGGGCATTATGTGATCGGCGACGACATCCCGGGGCTGAACCGGCAGATGATCAGCGATTACATCCGCTATCTCGGCAACCTCCGCTGGACGAGCCTTGGCTATCCCGCATTGTATCCAGGCTTTGAGAGCGAACCGGAGAGCATGGAATGGGTCAGCCAGTACGCCGACGCCAACATGGTCAAGACCGATTTCTTTGAGGCACGCAGTACCGCCTACGCCAAGAGCACCGCACTGATAGACGATTTATAAGAAAACCAAAGACATCAGAATAGGAGATATTACTATGAATTACAGCGCTATGATTCAAAATCGCAGATCCGTTCACGCATTCCGCGAAAAGGAAGTTCCGAGCGAGGCTATCGGCCAGCTCAGATCCTACTATGAAAAGACCTGCCCCCGTCTTGTCCCGGAGATTGCAACGGAGTTGATCGTCTTGGACAAGGATGCACAGCCGGCGCTGGAGAGCTCAGCGGGCTATAAGCAATTTCTCATCGGAGCACCGCACTACCTGCTCCTTATGTCTGCCCCGCATTCCTATGCGGCCATCAACGCCGGCTACATGATGGAAGATCTCGTCCTCAAGCTGACTGAGTTGGACATTGACACCTGCTGGATGACCTTCACCGACAGCGACAAAATCAAAAAGGCACTGTCTCTCACCACTCCGTTAGAGGTGGCGGCAATCGTTGCCTTTGGCTACGGGGAAAAGACCGCAAAAAAGCTGCGGCTGAATATCCTAAGTATGTCTCAGATCGATGTGCGGGCCGAGCAGCAGTACTACGCGCCCAAAAAGGGCGTGCATGATTTGGTTCACATGGGGAGCTGGAGCAACAAGTCTGGGCTTGACGAGATGATGGACTTCTACGACGATATGCTCTGGCAGGCCTTTTACGCCGCTTCGCTCTCCCCCAGCTATCTCAACCGTCAGCCCTATGGCTTCCTTGTGCAGGATCACAGCATCTATTTGGTGCAGCAGGAGGATGCCTACACCGATAATTTGGATGCCGCATTGGATCTCGGTATTGTCATGCTCCACTTCTCCGCCGTCGCCTCCCAGTGGGCGGGGCAGGTACGCTGGGAACTTTCACCTGCTGCGCCCGACGGCCTGCCGGAAGGACTTCGCTCCGCTGCGGTGTACCACATGTAACGACTCTGGGGGAAGCAAGGCAACGGTAAAATGCGCGACCGTCGATCCGCGGTTGAGCGTATGTTTCGTTAGAAAAGAAGAACCTATCAGTCAGAGTCTGAGTAAGGAAAATAGGAGGTATTTTTTATATGGCTATCCAAACGGTAACAGATGCCATCCGCTATGTAGGGGTGGATGATAACACATTGGCACTCTTTGAAAACCAGTACCCCGTCCAGCCTATGGGAGTGAGCTACAACTCCTATGTCATTCTGGACGAGAAAATCGCCGTGATGGACAGCGTGGACGCCTGTGCAGCGGAGAGATGGCTTTCCAATGTGGCGCAGGTGTTGGAGGGGCGCAGTCCCGACTATCTTGTGGTCACACACATGGAGCCGGATCATTCCGGATCTATTCGCTTGATCAAACAACATTATCCCGACATCATTATAGTTGGCAATAAGCAGACTTTCGGTATGATAGAAGGATTTTATGGCGTAACGGGCGAGCAATATATGGTGAAAGATGAGGATTTTCTGGCTTTAGGGCACCATAAACTCCGTTTCTATATGACACCTATGGTGCATTGGCCCGAAACAATGATGACCTTTGATGAAACGGAAGGGGTGCTTTTTTCCGGTGACGGCTTCGGTTGCTTCGGTACGCTCGACGGAGGTTTCCTGGATACACGTATGAATCTGGATAAGTATTGGGATGAAATGGTACGTTACTATTCTAATATCGTAGGTAAATACGGTTCTCCTGTACAGAAAGCTTTGGCAAAGCTGGGCGGATTGCCTATCTCTACCATTTGTTCCACTCATGGACCTGTGTGGACGGACAATATAGCCAAGGTTATCGGTATCTACGACCGTCTGAGCCGTTATGCAGCTGAGGAAGGTGTAGTCATAGTCTACGGTTCCATGTATGGCAATACCGAACAAATGGCAGAGGCAATAGCTGCGGAACTTTCCGTTCAGGGCATCAAGAACATCGTGATGCACAATGTCAGCAAGAGCAATCCTTCTTATATCATAGCCGATATATTCAAATATCGGGGATTGATTGTGGGTAGTCCCACTTATAGCAATCAGATTTATCCGGAAATAGAATCGCTGCTTTCCAAAATATTGGTACGCGAGGTGAAAGGACGTTATTTGGGCTATTTCGGTTCATTCTGTTGGGCAGGTGCTGCAGTGAAGCGCATGGGTGAATTTGCTGAAAAAAGTAAATTTGAAATCGTAGGTGACCCGGTGGAAATGAAGCAGGCTATGAAAGACATCACCTATGAGCAATGCGAACTCTTGGCGCGTGCTATGGCAGAACGTTTGAAGAAAGACAGGAAATAATCAGTAATTACAAATTACGGATGTCTCTCTTTCCCCCGTTTCATTTGGCGTACTTCGTATTTTGTAATTCATGATAGAACAAATTTATTAACCTAATAAAGTAATTGTAATGAGACTAATCATTCAACCGGATTATCAATCCGTATCACAGTGGGCGGCGCATTATGTAGCTGCCAAAATCAAAGCCGCTAATCCCACACCCGAAAAACCGTTTGTATTGGGATGTCCTACCGGTTCTTCTCCTTTGGGGATGTATAAGGCTTTAATCGACCTGAATAAGAAAGGCATCGTGTCTTTTCAGAATGTAGTGACTTTCAATATGGATGAATATGTCGGCTTGCCGAAGGAACATCCCGAAAGCTATTATTCTTTTATGTGGAACAACTTTTTCAGCCACATTGACATCAAACCGGAAAATACCAATATCTTGAATGGCAATGCCGCCGACCTCGATGCGGAGTGTGCACGCTATGAAGAAAAAATTAAGTCATATGGTGGCATTGACCTCTTTATGGGCGGTATTGGTCCAGATG
>OLAF01000177.1_pt1 | contig 17794 bp, 10 predicted proteins | sample 1608961 | NCBI WGS metagenome assembly OLAF01 (sample SAMN02674970, study PRJEB24791) | human gut metagenome, SKBSTL043 | isolation source: stool | host: Homo sapiens | place: USA | reverse complement strand
TACTCAATTAACCGATGCTCAACAAAAGGAATTAACTCTTTGGGTAGCTGGTATTTTAAATGATGTGCGTCAACAAGTTGGACTAAAACCAAATTTGGTTGTAACTCCTGCTTCACTTGCTCATACCAACTATATTGCAACTCATTCTACTTGATCATGATACTAATGCAATTGACGCTGCAGATAAATTGATTCCAGACTTAAGTATGTCAAGTGAATCAATTGGTACTCCATGGTATGCTGAAAATATGAATGATGTTAAACGTGGAGTTTACTATCATATGTTAAGTATGATTTTTGGAGATGCCGATGCAAATTGGGGTCACGCCTTTCAGTTAACAGGTGATGAAACCTCTATGCTAGCAAATACACCTGGTAACCCTAATCCAGAATATTTTGGCGTTTCCTTTAGAAAAGATAAGGGATTCATTCAATTTGATTCTTATACTAAGTGGGCAGTTGATCCTAAGGAGCAAAAGTTTGAAATTCCTAACTATGACGGATTAAAGGCAAGTTTAAAAGATGCTAAACACGAATTAGCAGTTAAGCAAACTTCATACGGTGAAGCTACTAACACTGTAAACAATGCTGAAAAAGCATACAATGTTGCTGCAACTAAACTTGCACAAGCACGGCAAAAACAATCATCTGCAAAGAATGCTTATGAAGTAGCTAATGCGAATGTAACTAAGCTTAATAACGATCTCGCCAACCTACAATCTTCCTTAAAGTCAGCTCAAGAAAAATTAAATAAATTGACTGAGTCTAAATCAGATAAGGATTTCGATTTATGGAAGGCTAGCGATTTTTACGAGGCAACTAAGAAAGACTTAGACGGTGCAAAATCCGATGCTGCTAACATGCAAAAAGAGTTTGATAAAGTAAAAGCTGATTACGATCAAGCCTTTGCAAAATTAAGTCAAGCTAAGGCTGATGCTAAACAAGCTCAAGATAAGTTAAACAGCTTAAAGAGCAATTTATCAGCTCTTCAAAATGCTGAGGAAAATGTAGCTGAAACTGCTCAAGCATTGACTGATGCAACTGCTGAACTTGACCAAGCTAAGAAATCTGCTGATGATTTAACTGCTAAACTTGTTGAAGTAAAGGCTACATTAGCAGAAAAAGAAACTGCTTTAACTACTGCTAAGTTTGTATTAGCTAAAATTGAGAAAGAAGAAGCAGCTAAAGAAGCAGTTAAGAAAGCTCAAGAAGAAGCTAAAAAGGTAGCAGAAGAAAAAGCAGAACATACTAACTTTTACAAGGCTGGCAATGATAAGTTAATTGACTCAAAAGGTCAAGTCATGCCATCTGATTACACTGTAAAGGAAAACAAAGTTTATAATGCTAAAGGTGAATTTGTTGGTGTAGTATCATCTAAGGTTGAAAGTAGAGTAGTTGCACATGCAATTGCTAAGGTAGAAGCTAAAGAAAGTACTACTTTAAATTCAAACGCATTTTCATCTTATGCTTCAAAGCATGCAAAGGATCACACAGTGAAAGCAAGTAGTGTATTACCAACTACCGGCAGTCGTGACACTAACCTTGCTGGATTAATTGGTTTAGCACTTGCAAGCGTTGGTAGCTTGTTAGGTCTTGCTACTTCAAAGAAGAAAGACCTACGTTAATATTTGGTTAAAAATTAAATAGTATTTAAAACGCCTAGTTTTAAAACAATGTATAAAATACAAGTTTTAGAGCTGGGCGTTTTTTTGTTTTAAGAAAGGATTTTATATGAGAGTTAGAAAAAAGAAAAGACTTGTCTTGCTTTTTGCAACAGGACTAACTCTTTGTGGACTTGCCTCATCAATGGGAAACACTTATGTGGCATTTGCAGATGATAATGGTCCTCAGACGATTACAACTAATAATGCCCAGAAGACTTGGGTTTCCGCTTCAGATGGAAAATTACATGCTCAATATGATGGCCAGTGGGTAGCTGGTAATGGTTATCACAGAATCAACATTATTAAGGAAAAAGGTAAAAGTGGTCGTGATTCTTATATCTTTTGTATTAACTTCAATAAAGATTCTCCAAGTAATAAACAGCTTGTTAAGCAATATCAAGCTAATCCCGCAGTTCAATGGCTAATCACTGATTTTAGTAAGGGCCATGATAAATCATTTGAGAGTATTGATGGTGCCGGTGCTGATTATGATTTAGCAGATTATTGGTTATATCAAACTGCCGTCCACTTAGTTGCTTGTCCAAATGACAGATCACCATATGATGGTAAAATAACTGGTGATAGTGTAGCTCATTTTGCACCGCAAATTAGGGATAAAGTTAATCGTTTAGTTGCAGAGGCAAAAAAACATAGTAATGCTAGTCAATCAGAAATTGTTTTAAACCCTGCCAAATTAGGCTTTGATCCAACGACATTAAATATTGGTAGTGGTGATTTCCACGGCAATAAATACGAAAAGAATTTTAAAGTCCCATCTAGTAACATGCATGATGTTCAAGTTCATGCAGTTGATTCAAAAAACGAGAAGTATTTATCTGGAACTAGAAAAAATGGTAGCAAGGTCGACTTCAATAATGTCAATGCAGATGACAATTTAAAAGTATCTGTACCATATAATGACATGACAAATACTTCCGATTTTTCATTTAAAGTAAAAGCTACCGGTCACTGGAATAAAAAGGCAAAAGTAGCATGGATTTATGGAGTTAAAGATCCGGGCATTCAGAATGTTGCTAAATTAGGCATTAAAGCAACAACTGTAGATATGAAAGGCTCATCTGATATGACCGTTCATGTTAAGCCATCATTTGGTAGTTTGACTTTTGTCAAAAGAGGCTCAGGCAATAATAACACTAAAATCTTGCCAGGTACTGAATTTGTATTAACTTCTGATGGCTTCATGGAAAGAAAAACAGCTGACAATAATGGTCGTGTAACTTTCGATAACTTACCACTTGGTAAGAAGTATCATTTGAAAGAGATAAAACAACCCGATGGTCAATATAATGCTTCTTATGAAAGAGACATTGATCAGTTAACTGGTGATAATCCTCAACGTCAGGTTGATTTAGGAACGGTTGTTAATGATAAAAAGCATCAACCTTTTGAAATTACTAAGAAAAATATTAGTGGCGCTGGAATTGAAGGTGCTCAATTTGTACTTATTAGAAAAGATTTAGGTGAACCCTTTAATCAAATATCAGTAGAAGATGCAAAAAAACAAGCTTTACGTCAAGTTAATGGTGAGCTTGTAACAGGTCACAATGACCGACAGCCATATATTGCAACTACTGATAAGGACGGTCATGCAAGATTTGATAATGTTTTACTTGACTCGACAAGACGTGATTACTATGCAGTTGAAATTAAATCACCTAATGGATATGCCTTAGGTACTACTCCTGTTAAACTTCCAAACGTTGGGCCAACTGCGCCCGATGTTGTTACAGGTGAGATGACAGATAATACTCAGCCAATTCCAACGACTGGTAGTGATTACTTGTTAATCGAAGCAACTGCCGCAATCACTATTACTTGTGCTGTAGGTGGTTACGCATTGTATGAATCTAAGAAGAATAAAGAAAGATAAAGTAAATTAGCATGAAAGCTTTTTTTAAAACTAAATCTGGAAAATTAGTCGCAATCGGTACATTTCTTGTATTACTGATTGCGGCTTTTTGTTGGCATCAAACTTATCAAAATGACCAGATTTTAGATCATAAAGTGAATAGCGCCGTAACGATGAAAACAAATAGAGCGGCCTTAAAAGAAGAAAAAGATATTAAGCCTTCTACTAAAAATGAGTTGATTAGAAATAAAAAGAAGGCATTGCAACTCGGGGTTGATAAGTATCCTAACGGATATCTGATTATTCCTTCAATTGGTATTCGCCTTCCGATCTATAATCGTGCCAATAACTATACGTTAGCATTAGGAGTTGGTAAGTCATACTATCTCGATAGTGAATTTGGTAAAGGCAACTTTTGCGTGGCTGGTCATGATATGGAACAACCAGGCATTCTTTTAAGTGATTTACACAGAATTAATTTGGGAGACCAAATAATTCTAACCGGCTATAATGGCCAACGATATAAATATCGCGTTACCAGCAAGAAGGTAGTGCCACCAACAGTCAAAATTGTTGACGGCAAACCAGTTCAGGGTAGCGCTTTTTATATGCCTAAAGATCAGGAAAAGCCAATAGTTACAGTCTATACATGTGCTAATGGCGGAGTGAATCGTCTTGTAGTTCAAGGCGAACTAATTTAGAAGAAATGGGGATAATTCAATGAATAATTCTATGAAAAAAGGATTTCGAAAGTCTCTTGCAACCGGAGGAGTTGTTTTGAGTTTATGTGGTACTGCTTTAGTAGGTGTTCAAGCGGCGGTTATGATTCAACATCCGTCAATTGTTAAAGCAGATCAAGTAGCACCAAGTACTACTAACATTACTGTTCATAAGATGATGTATGACACTAAAGATGCCAAATTCTTTGAACAAAACAAGATCAAGAACGATGGTACTGATAAGTCTAAGGAATTACCAGACCAAATTACACACTACAATCCTAATACAATGGGTAAAGTCGAATTTACTTTGTATGACATTACCGATGTGGTAAACGAAAAATTCAATGATGGTAAGGGCTTAACTGGTTGGACTAACAGTGCAGCTGACCAACAAGCTATGAATGGACGCGTTAAGTACATTAGTGAATCAATTCAAAAGTCTTTCAATAACGCTTTTGATGCTACGCACGGTGTAGATCCAGCTAAGCTTACTCAAGAGATGAGCAAAAACGAATACTTGGCTAAAGCTCAAAAGGTAGCAACTAAGGCAATTGATAGCAATGGTGACATAACTTTTGAAAACGTTAAAGCCTATGATGCTTCTAAGCCACAAAAATATCACTACTATGCAGCAGTTGAAACTAAGACACCACGTGGATTTGTAACTCCACCATCTGAACCTATTATTTTCGTAAACCCTTATACCAATCCAGATGGTACAGGATTCTTGTCAACCACACACTTGTATCCAAAGAACAAGACGCAAAAATTAAACTTTGATCTAACTAAATATGTTCTTTGGAATGCTGACAAGGATGGCGGAAAGAAAGTACCGCTTGCTGGCGCTAAGTTCCAATTATATCGTGGTGAACCAGGAAAAGGTGAAAAGGTTGGTGGAGTCTTAACTACTGATAGTAAGGGTAAAGTAACTGCTAATAATCTAATTATGGGTAAGTACTACTTCGTTGAAGAGCCAAGTGAGGTGGCTGGTGACGAAGCAGACGACCAAGCAAGAGCAGCAATTTCACCAATTGCCAAGAATGATGTTCGTAACAAGCTAACTTTTGAAATTGGTGAAGATGGTATTGATCCAACTAAATTACAAGGTTCACTTGTCAACTATGGTCCGACTAATGAAGAAAAGAAGTTAACTAATGGTATTGGACCAAATCAATCATTGCACCGTGGTGATTTTGCGCACTTTAATTCAAAGACCGTAATTCCACAAAATATTATGGGTTCTGCATGGCAAATTGATGCTACTGGTACTAATGCAATGACTGAACCTTACCATACCTTCTTTACTCGTGATGAACCAGAAAAGAACTTAAAAGATGTTCCTGCTGAAAGACACTTAGTAATTACAACTCCTGATGGTAAAAAGCTTGAAGAAGGTAAAGATTACCAAATTTTAAACGGTTCAGATAGTAAATGGTGGGTCAACTATGTTGTTAAGGGCTTAAGTGAAGCAGATGCTAAGAAACTTCAAGATGCAGCTAACTCTCATGATAATAAGAAAATCGAAGATGCTGTTAAAGGCTTAACTACTGGTAGTGTAAGTGACTTAGTTGCCGCTCAAGCTGGTAAGAAGCTTAACTATGAATATGATGAAATTTTGACTGATGATACGCCATTAGATAAGCGAATCGTTAACACCATTACTTTAGGCTGGAATGATGGTTCAGGCTATAAAGAAATTCATCGTCACGATGATACTGTAACCTATGGTGTTAACTTCGTTAAGGAATCTTCCGGTTTCATGGGCTGGGGAATTGCTAAGCAGAAGCTGGAAGGTGCTCAATTTGCCGTTCAAGATTTGAAGACTGGTAAGTGGTTTAACGGCTTCAAAGAAAATGGTAAGAAGGGCGAAAAAGATATTGACTGGGTAGATAATTATTCAGACGTTAAGGCTGGTATTTTAACTTCCGATAAGGAAGGTAAATTTGCTTTACAAGGTTTCTCAGAAGGTGACTATAAGCTTCGAGAAGTTAAGGCACCTAAGGGATACCAATTGATGAATGAAACTGTCAACTTTAAGATTGGACCTCATACTAATGATCAAACTTTGAGCAACCCAATCGAAATCAAGAACGACGAAAAGACCAGCATGCCATTTACTGGTAGCCAAGGACTTCTTCAATTAGGTAGAATTCTTGTTGCGGTAGTTGTTGTTGGCGGTGGTACATACATTTACGTTTCTCAAAAGAAAGCTGACAAGTAATGAAAAAAGGTAAAAAACCTTTAACGCTAGTAATCTGGGGGTTATTGTGCCTAACAATTTTAGGGCTTTCAACTTATCCTTTTCTTAATGATTACTTTTTGGCACAAAAGCAAGAGGCTGAAGTTGCAAGATCGGAGAGACACGGTAGTAGCTATCTGGAGTCTTTTTATAAGGCACCTAAAACTGAGAAACCTGTAGATCCATTTGCTAATTCTGCAACTAAGAAGAAAAATAAAAATTCGGTTGATGTTGCTGAAGCTGAATTAAAGCCTGTTGCAGCCTTAAGTATTCCTAAGATTAAAGAAGTTTTGCCGGTTTACATGGGAACATCGCAAACCGCACTTGATAACGGTATTGGAGTGTTAGAAAATACCAGCCTGCCAACAGGCGGTAAAGGTAAGCACTCCGTACTTACTGGGCATAGTGGATTAAGTCTTAATCGTCTTTTTACCGATTTGCCTAAGTTAAAGAAAGGCGACAAGTTTTATATCAAAGTGAACAAGGAAATTCACGCTTATCAGGTAGATCAAATTAAAAAGGTTTTGCCTAATAATTTGAAATATTTTAAGGTTGATCCTAATCAAGATTATGTAACTTTGGTTACTTGTACTCCGCTTTTCCAAAATACTCATAGGTTGCTAGTTAGAGGGCACCGTGTTCCTTACCATGCTGAGAATATTAATGCTGATGGTGGACTAACTTCATTAGGGAAAGCTGCTATTGTAGCAATTGTTGTAACTTCTGCAATGGCTTTATTCTACTGGTTCACCCATCGAAAAAATAGAAAGAAGAAAAAAGTAAAGAAGGTATATCTACATGAAAAACGCAAGAAGTAAAATTATGTCTGCGGCTATGCTATCAGCTAATGTACTTACATTAGCTGCACCAGCAATTGTACATGCGGCCGAACAACCATCTGCTTCTACTCAATCTTCTATCGTTCAAAACAAAAAAGAAGATGAGAATAAGAAGACAGATGATACCAAGACAGAAAAGAGTACAGACAACTCTTCCGTAGATGTTAAAGCTGAGGATAAAAAAGCAGATCCAGATAACCCACAAAGTTTGAAAGAACAAACTATGGTTATTCGAAAAGTAATTGCTACCAATGAAAAGGATCTTAACTCAGATAGTCTTGAGGGAGTAAATGGTTCAAAATTTACTGTTTATGATGTTACTGACTTAATGAATACGATTATCAAAGAAAAGCTTAAGGTAGATGATTCTAGTCCAAGCGACAAACAAGTTGATCAAGCCCTAAAAGAAGCTGATAATTCCAATTCACAAGAAGAAAAATCAGAAGCAGATAAATCTGATTCCGAAGAATTTGATGAGAATAGTACTGAAGATAATGCTAATAAGACTATCTCAAACAGTACGAATAACAAATCCAAAATTCCTTCCGCCTATAAATCAGTGAAATCATCTTCTAGTGATGCTAAAACAGAAAAAGCATCAACTCAAGCTCCTGAAGCTGATTTAGATCAAACTGAACCAAAGTCTTCAAATTCTGAAACTTCATCTTCAAAGTCAAGTTCAAGTACTACAGTAGATGACCAATCTAAGTCTTCTGTAGAAAAGAGCAAGAATGCGGATGATAAATCAGAGTCAGATAAGAAATCAGAAGAGGAAGAGAAGCTTGTTGCGAAAGTCGAACAAATGCGTAAAGACGATACGATTCGCAAAGAAGTTGCTAGTCGTGCAGCTAAACTTGACCCGAAGTCAATGAAAACTTTTGCTCAAGTGACAACTGAGCATGACAAGACAAGCAATAAGGACGGCGTTGCAAGAGTTAAAGTTCCAATTGATGGTAAGTATCATGCTTACTATGTTGTAAATACTGAGACTCCAAAAGAAGCAATGGCTAAGAATTCCGATCCAATTGTTATCTTGACACCTATCACTGATAAAGATGGAAAATATAGTCCAGAATTTACTATTTATCCAAAATCAGAAAAGGTTTTGCCTGAAAAAACTCCAGAGAATAAACTTGAAAATGGAAAAACTTCAGAGCAAAATCAACCTGGGCAAGATCAAGCTAAGGGAACCGAAGGACAAAAGCCAACTGTTACTGATGCCAAGATGTATCAGACTGGTAAAGCAAGAATTCATGGCTTTTTAAATAATTTAGTTGAGCAAATTGAGAGTTTCTTTAATTAAAAGGTAAATATTATGAGCAAGAAGAATGGTGAGATTTTCTTACTCCTTTTAATCGGGTGTGTTGGTGGGAATATGAAGGTGAGAAAGTTTGACAATTACTAATTTAACGAAAGAACAAAAGAAGATTATTTCTGACTGGCGAAAAAAGCATAATATCGATGAAAAAGCTAGGCTTACACAAAAGTGTACAGAGCTAGGCACTTCTTTAATTAAGCAAGAAAAAGGACCAGCTTTAGATTGGGCACAAGAGCAGCTTGATTTAGAAGATTTGTTCAGTGCAACAGCAGAAGCAAATAAGCTTTATCATAAAGATCGTACTAATAACCAGCCATTTAATAAGGACTTTAAACCAAATGATAAATAGTTGGTGATGATAAAAATGAAAGTTATTAGAGCTGAACCAGCTTTTTATAATAAGCAAAAATTATTGAAATAAATAAAGGATTAAAAATGTTACTAACAGATGTTGTTGAGCATCGAATCATTCATATGATTCGGTGCTCTTTTTTTATTGAAAATTTTGATGATATTTGAACGAGGTATTTATTATGAACTTTTTAAAATTAAAACTTATGACTGGTGCTAATGTTTGGAGCCAAGTTAACAATGGTGCAAGTTACGCATCTACTAATATGACAAATACTGCACGATTTATTGGTGTTGCTGTAATTGTTGCAGCTGGTCTATTTTGGATGTTTGGTGGCCAAGCAGCTCAAAAAGCTAAAGCTATGTTAGTTGCAGCTTTAATTGGTGGTGCTGTCCTATTACTAGCTCCACAATTAGTACCTACGATCTGGCAAATGTTCGGAGGGGCAACTTTCTAGTTAAATATTCTGGTTAAACGTAATAAAAAGTAAGGAGTTATTCAATGATAGAAGTTACTTTTACTTCTTATCCTAAAGATGGCAAAAAGTTATTCAAGACTGGTATCTTTAAGCAAAAGCCACTTCCACTAAAAGAAGCAAATGATAGGGTTAAGGAGTATGCTAAGACTTTATCGGCACACGAAACGAAAGAATTTGCGTTTACTGTTATCAAAGATGACGGTGGAGATGTAGCAGACGAGTATACTTTTGATACTCAAATTGAAGCCGGAGATGCTCAATTTGGAATTGTTAGCTTAATTAGTCGCGATTATGCAGATGAAGAACTTAGTGATGAAGAAAATGAGGATTTAGAAGATTTACAAGATCAGATTCAGACTGAATTAGGTGCTGCTAAAACTAATTATGCAGATGAACTTGAACCAGAGGAAACAGATAAAACTGCTGTAGAAGAAAATACAGACAATCAACCTGTATTCCAATCACAACGAGCAAGTGGTGTAGATGGTAACATTGTTAAACAGTTTTCTATGGTAGATACTCCTAAACAGACTCAACCTAAAGCTAATAATTCTAATGAAGAAAGTCAGTCGTTTGAAGATAACGAAAGCTTACCATTAGAGGATAGCCTTCCAGAGCCGGAGTCTGTTTCCAATGAAAACAATGATATTCAGCCAACTGATGATCTTGATCTTCCAGATCCAACCAGTGAATTTGCAGCACAGAATCAAGAACGTGCTGCGCCGGCTCAGCCGGCACCAGTACCAACTGAATTAGTAGTTACGCCAAGTAGTAAATTTGAAAATCCAGAGGATATCTTAAGTAAAATTCCGGATAAATATAATGCAGAATCATTTGATTTGAGTGTCATTAAAGCACAACTTGGTTATAAGAACAATCCTACTGATAAGTTTGATGAAGAACTGAATAGAACAATTGATGAAGTATTGAAAGATACAGGTTTATCCTCTCTTCAAAGCGAATTTGATATTACTAAATCAAATTTAGAAAATAGTTTAATTGATGCTTTAACTACCAAGTATAATGAGCTAACTAAGAACACGGTTGAAAATATCGTAGCAGTTCGGCTTAAAGATGAGATTAATCAATTAGAACAAGATGCTCAGAATAACAAGCAAAAGAATCAATCTAATATGGAGCAAGCGTGCAATAATGAAGAAGCCCGCCTTACAGCTCAAGATGTAGATAAGCTAGATCAATTTAAAGTTCAATTGCAAAATGAGCATCAGGAAAGCATGCGTTCATTTAAGATTAACCAACAAAAAGAACTAGATACTTTAAATGAAAAAATCGATACTCGACTAGCTGATAGCAAAAATGATTTGAAACAACGGGAACATGACAAGGTAGTTAATGAAATTAACAGAAACTTATCTGATACACGCGTTGAACTTTCAAACCGTTTCAACCAAGGCTTGAAGAATGAGTTTACTAAATCAGAAGAAAACTTCCGTGTAGGTCTTGATGGAGCCATTAGTTCTATTCAAGAAAAACGGGATGAAATTAATCAAAAACGTGAAAAATATCAATTTGCCCAAGCGAAACTTGCTCAAAAGCAAAAAGAAAATGAATTGAAGGCTCGCGAGTTAGATCAAAAAGATCAAGAACTTGCATTAACTAAGAAACAAATTGAAGGATTACCAGATGCAATTGCAGCTGCAATTAATAAGACACAACAACAATCACCTAATTCTCAATTAATGCCGTTCTATCAAGTTCCAGGTAATTATTATTATGCTCAGCCTGCAGGAGCGCCACAGATTCCAAACAATTCGACTCCTCCAGTCGATAACACTGAATTTCAGAAATTGAAGGATCAATATGACGCTTTAGAAAAAAAGCTGACTGAAGTACAAATTACCGCTAAAGATAAGGAAATTGAAGACGCAAAAAAAGAACTAGCCACAACTAAGAATTCTAAAAAGCATTGGCAAATAGGTATCATTTCATTCTTGGCTGTGGCTACTTTAAGTTCAGTACTTTTGTTTGGATATAATCGAAATAATCACTCAGTTTCGTCAACTAAGCCTTCAGTCGTTTTAGTTAAAAATTCAAGTGCTGAGAAGAGCAATAAAAAGACTAGTTCACCTAAAAAGCAAGATACTTCTTCAAAGAAGAAGCTAGAACAGCCCTCAACTCCAAAACCTGAAACACCTGAACAGAAATATAACTCTTTAAATAATTGGAGTGAAAAAGTTGATTATCTAAATGGACTAGTGGGGCAAAAAGATGTTCGCTCTCTTGAAGTGATCAATCGAAATGATCCTACTACTCTTAGCAAATTATATTTAGCAATCGCTCAAAATAATCAAAAAGATATTCGCGACTCTTGGCTCAAAATGAATGCTGACGAAAGAAAAAGTGTTTCTGATTCTGCAAGAGACTCAGTTATTTTGGCTTTTTACGCAGTACATGATTGGCAGAACGGGTGGTTAGCTAAGAATGAAAGTTAGAAAAGTAAAAAAGGTAAAAAGGACCAGTCTTATTAAAAGAACAGGTTCTTTTTTTAAACAAGTATTTTTAAGTTTAAGAAAAGAAACAATAGATGGTGCCAATCTTCCTGATAATCGGGAAGAACACCAAAAGGATATTCGGTTATTTGTAGCAGTTATTTCAAGTGTGGCACTTTTCATAGTTTTGGTAATATTTGTTAATGCTGGTCGACTCACATTTCAAACAATAAGTAGACCTGGCTTTAACTTCTTTACTCAAAAGATTGATGATGAAAAAATATTTGCCCAAGCTATAAATATCGCTAAATATCCTTTGCCGTTCAAATGGCTGATAGCAATTTTGGCCATTAGCTTTTTCGGCGGTTTCGGATTATCAAAACGTCTAAAATTTGCGACAAAAGATGTTGCATACGGTCAAAAAGGTGATGAGCGTTTTACCACTGAAAAAGAACTTGAAAAGCAATATCCAATTATTCCTGATCATGATGAGAGGGGTGATGAATGATGCCTGCTGCAATAAGTAGAAATTATACATCTTACACCTATAAACCATCATTTGAAGGATACGGCGGTATACCCATCTCTCACGTAAATAAGTGGGTAAGAGCTAAAAAATTTCCTTTTATAAGGAAAAAAGGGTTCTATTTTATTGATCGAAGTACCAGTCACAATATTATTGTTGGAACATCAAGGTCTGCTAAAACCCAAGCAATCGTTATTCCAATGATCGATAATCTTTCCCGAGCAAGCAAACAGTCATCGATTGTTGTCAACGATCCTAAAGGAGAACTATACGCAGCCTCTTCTGAAACACTACGTAGAAGAGGCTACAATGTTTACCTGCTTAATTTAGCAGATGGATCTCAATCGATGGCTTATAATCCGTTGCAGCTCATTATTCAATCCTGGAAACGTGGCGATATTGAAGGTGCTATGCAACTAGTTAACTCTCTGACTTATACCTTATATCATGAAGAAAATGCCGGAGCTAATAGCTGGGTTTACGAAGGTGCACAAAAAGCCGTTAACGGTATGATTATTGCTTTAATTGAATATTGTATTAAGCATAATATGACGGAAAAAATTACGCTTAACAATGTTATTGATATGGTTAACGAACTAGGAACGGTTGATTACGCAACTGATCCTGACGATCCATATGATAAATCTAACGTCCTTGATGAGTACTTTAAGCACTTAAAGCAAGGATCTATTGCAAAGCGAGAATTTGGATCTACAAGTTTTTCAGGAGATAAAGCTAAAGGGTCAATTTATTCAACAATCGTTCAAAAGTTGAGCGTTTTCTCAATGCCTAAAATGGCCCGAATGACTTCAATGAATTCTCTAGAGCTTAAATCAATTGGTTTTCCAAAATACCTTGACTTTGAAGTTGACAAGAAGCTTGCCAATAAGAGAATCCAGATTCTCTTTCTTAATAAGAAGAAAGAGCTCATCAATAAGTATACGGTTAAGGTTGCATTTGGAGGCTTTGTACAATACAACTTTGATGATAAGTTGACTGATGGTTGCTATATGATCGTTAAACATCGTCAGCAATTTAGTTCATATAAGATCAAAATTGATGCAAGAACAGAGAAGACAGAATTGCAGCCATTGCAATCTAAAATGCCTATTGGCAATCTTCGCATGCATTATTCCGATCGTCCAACTGCCGTATTTATGAAAATTCCTGACTACGACAGTTCTAACAATGCTCTTGCTTCAATTTTCATTTCACAGCTGTACTCAGAACTGGCAAAGCAATGTTCATACGTTGCTGGCGGTAAAACTATTAGAAGAGTCCATTTTATCTTTGATGAGTTTGGTAATATGTTACCAATCAAGGATATGGACCAATTGATGACAGTTTCAGCCGGACGTAATATGTTATTTACACTCATTATTCAATCGTATAAACAAATTTACGCAAAATATGGGAAAGATAAGGGAAATACAATTAAAGAAAATGGTCAAAATCAGATTTTGATTAAATCTACCGATATGGATACTAACAAGGAATTTTGTACTTTAATTGGAAATAAGACTGTTGAAGGCAATAACGTTAATAAGTCTGTGATGAATATGGCTCAATCCATTAATGTGTCCGCTGATTCAGTTCCTCTACTTTTGCCGGAAAGAATTAAAGATTTCATGATTGGAGAGAGCGTAGTATTACGGCCACTTTATCGAACCGATTTGAAAGGTCGATCTGTTCGACCGTATCCAATCTTTAATACGGGTAAAACTAAGATGCCACTTGCTTATACATTCTTAACTGATGAATTTAATCCTGGAACAAGTCCAGATTTATTACAAATTGATGCGCCACATGCACAGCTCGATTTAGCTAGTTTGGCGGTTGATTGGCGAGACTGGATTACCTGGTCAAAGGATGCCTTAAGTGCATATGATGCACATCAACAAGCAGATGCAAATAAGCAAGATAGTATGGGAAGCGATGACACGGCTAGTGGAGCCAAAGCTAAACATGAAAATGAAGTTGATGACTTACCAAATGGTGCTGAAACCGATGCAATTTTTGCAGAAATGGCTGCTCAAAGACAAATGAATCAAACAGAAGCACTACGTGAATTTTGGCAAGAGCATAAAGACGAATTAGGAGAAGATGCTGAAAGATTCAGATTAATTATTGATCATCATGGTGGACGAAGTGACTATATGCAATTTTTAGTAAACAAACCTGATTTACTAAATGAATTTATGGAATTATGGCAAAAAGTAAATAGCGAGTAGGACAAGCATTAAAAGCTTGTCCTTTTTTGTACAGAAAGGAAAAATATATGGGAACAAAATTGCTAATACTAGCGCAATCCTATATTTTTACAGGGTGGATTGATCTAGGAAAAGCTATTTCTGATATGTTTGGTGGTGGCGGTGATTCTAAAGAAGATCTAACCAATGCCGCAAACAGTTTAGACAACATCCGGCCGTATCTTCACTTTCAAGATGCAGTAGGACAAGTTTTTAATTGGATCAAGTGGGGAATTATAAAAGCTTTCTATAATCTAGCTAATGGTGCAGAAGATCTTGCTACTCATAGTTTGGATTTTAGCAAACTATTAAGTGATGCGGGACTTAAGGACTGGATTCAAGGGTATATTTTAGGAGCTGCCGCAGCAGTAATGATTGCGGTCTTAGTTTGGATCGGAATAAAAATGATGTTAGGCAAGGAGAAAACTCCTGTACAAAACATCATCTTGCAAGCTATTATTGCAACGTTTTTGATGTTTAATCTGCAACCTTTAACTAATTGGGTAGTAGATCAATCAAGTAACATCTATAAAGCCGAAGTCACTGATGGTAATACATCTAGCATTCCATTTGATATTATCAAAGGAAATACCAACGATATCGCCTACCTGGTTTATAACAATTGGCCGGATTTTAAAACGAAAGGATCCGGTAAGATTAAAACTCAAAGCGATGAAGACTATGGTCACAACGGTTGGGATAACAAAAACGGTAAAAAATCGTTTGATCTATTATCTGCTACTAACTTAGCAAGTGCAATCACTCCAGATACAGTTGATTCAATGGAAAAAACTGCTGAGAAATTACAAAAAGATCATCACTGGAAATCTTTAAAATTTAAACCAAAATATCTTAAATATCAATTGATTGATGGTGGAGATAAACCAGCTGCAGTTAAAATCAGCAAGTCAAGCGTTCCATTCTCCAATTCTTATTCTGGTGGGTATCAGCGTTATACTGTAGCCTTTTTACCAGTTGTAGTTTCATTATTTGCTTTGTCATTAGCTTTTGCATTTATCACTTATGTAGTAGTTAAATCTTTCTTAGATTTAGCTATTATGCAAGTTCTCGCTCTATTAATTTTCTCAACAGACTTAGACTCAGGAGCTAAAACAAAAGCAGCTATTAATGATATGTTTACTGCAGCTTTAACTATTGCCTTACAAGGATTTGAATTAGCCTTCTACAGAATTGTAGTCAACTTTTTGACCAATGCTGATATGGGTCCTCTCCTATATTGTGTAGCAATGATAGCTGCTACAGCTATGCTTTGGACTGGATCACAAAAGACAGCTAAATTCTTTGGTGTCGATACAGGTGCACAAAAAGGTTGGGCAATGGGTGCGATTGTTGCCAACCAAACTGCTGGCCTTGTTAAGAAGGGCGCAGGCTTGGCTCGCGGAACTGGTCATCTTGCTCGTAAAGGATTCGATACGACAGAGAGTGCTTTAACGGGTTTAGATGCAGCACATAAGGCTCGTGAGAATGGTAAAACCTGGGGGCAAAGCTTACGTAACGGCGCAAATGCTGCTCATGCTAACTCTCAACTCAAAAAAGGCTTTATGGCTAGTGGCGGAAGTCGTCATCAGTGGAATAAAGCTTCTCGAAGTGGATTGGTACCAACTACTGTTAGCGAAATGGCTGATAAAATGGCAAGCAATAATGGATTAACTGACAACGAATATAATTCACTCCGCCAGGCAAGTACAGGAAAACCATATACTCAATTTGCCAATGAACATGCAGAAGCTCTTAAAAAGAGTGGTCTACGCTCAGCAATTGATAATGCTGAACAGCTAAAACATTTGTCAATGCCAGACAGCGACACCAAAGGTAAAACTATTGATGCTAGAAGAGAACTCAATGATGCACTCAGAAGTGGTAAGCATATTATGAACGATCCAAATGCTAGTGGGGAACAGCAAAAGGATGCTGCACAGCGACTTACCATTGCAACAAGTAATCTTAAGAAGGCTGCTAATGTTGATGACATTAATGACAATGATGCAAATAAGATTAATCCTGCAAATCAACAAGTTGAAAAGCCTTTTGATAAAGCTAAACCAGAAGCAACTACCCAAAATAAGTCTACTGAATCAAACGAAAACATTAGCGAGCACAATGATTTACCTAAAGTCAATCAGGAAATTATACCTGGTGGAGATACTAAGAAAGATGTTGTTGCACAAGGCGGAACTGAACAACTTAAGACTGCTAAAGAAGAAGGCAAGATTCAAAAGATTGATCCTAATTCCAAACCAGCTGAAAGTAAGAAGAGCAATCCTATTAGCTCAAATGATTTACCTAAAGTCAGTCAGGAAATTATACCTGGTAGAGATACTAAGAAAGATGTTGTTACACAAGGTGGAACTGAACAACTTAAGACCGTTAAAGAGGAAGGCAAGGCTCAAAAGATTGATCCAACTACTCAACCAGATAATGGTACAAAGCCTACTATTACTGATGCAATGCGTGCAACTGAAAATGGCCATAAAGTTATTCCAGGAAAAGATAGTAAGAAGGACGTTATCACACAAGGTGGAACTGAACAACTTAAGACTATTAAAGAAGAAGGTAAACATGTACAAATAGATCCTAACACTCCATCTAGTCCAGACAAGATTTCTGAAAACCTTACTCATGAACCTCAAAATAGCTCAACTCAAACTATTCAAGGATCAGATACAAAGACAAATATTAAAGAGCAAGGTGGTACTAATCAAGTTTTGAAATCCTCTGAAAAACCAATCAATTCTGTTACAACAACTCAACCTTCTGTAGCTGAAAACACAACAAGCAATTATGAGCAGCTTGTTCCTGATCAAAAGCAACAAGTACACGTTACTCAAGAAGGACCAGGACAAAGTATTGAAATCTCTACTACTCCGTCTAATATAACTTCCACTGTTAAAGAAACTTCAGCAGAATACATACCTGCTTCAAATATTTCTTCAACTAATCCTAATGCACCAACAATTGAAAGTTTTCTGCATAGTAAAAAACACTATATAAAGAAGTTCAGACAAGATGTAACAACTGAGATTAATAAAGATCAAATTAACCATACTATTGAAGATGTAACTAAAA